>PDWI01002178.1_pt1 | contig 30047 bp, 23 predicted proteins | sample 1430891 | NCBI WGS metagenome assembly PDWI01 (sample SAMN01162508, study PRJNA174530) | Oral metagenome, whole genome shotgun sequencing project. | biome: Marine environment; feature: Marine mammal; material: Swab sample of the gingival sulcus; isolation source: swab sample of gingival sulcus... | reverse complement strand
TGGCAAACCAGGGAATCAACCCTCTTGTCGCTATTCAGATGGCTTTGAATGGAGATATTCCTAAAACTGAAATTGGTGAGGGCGAGTAGTTACATTTTAGATAACTATGAAGATGTCACCAATCAAGCTTGGGCAAGAGCGCAACAGCTTGGATTAAAGCCTGATGCGAGTGGAACTCTTAAAGTACCGATGGATAAAATTGTCGGTAGATCTCGAGGGCAAGCGGCTGATATGGGACAACTATTTTACAATGTTAAAATAAAAATGGAAGCCTCCTTCTGTTTTTCAGGCAATCTAAATTATTGAATTGCATCCATTTAAAGGTATATTCTTTATCAACATGTGCTGGAGAGAGAAAGGAAGAAAGGAACACAAAATGCACAAACTTTTGACCGGCGCACCGGGAGAGGAGCGTCTGCTGCTCGGCAACGAGGCCATCGCCCGCGGCGCCATTGAGGCGGGATTGGGACTGGCGGCCACATATCCGGGCACGCCGTCTTCGGAAATTTCCCTGAATCTGTTTCAGATCTCGCGGGAATCTGATCTGTACTTCGAATACAGCACCAATGAAAAAGTGGCCATGGAAATCACCGCCGCCGCCGCCACAGCCGGGGTGCGGTCCATGTGCATGATGAAGCATGTGGGCCTGAACGTGGCGGCAGACGTGCTCATGACCCTTGCGTATATGGGCGTCAACGCGGGCATGATCATCCTGACGGCGGATGATCCCTTCATGTTTTCCAGCCAGAACGAGCAGGACAACCGGTATTATTCCCTTTTTGCGGGCCTCCCCATGCTGGAGCCTTCCTCCGTGGACGAGGCCCGGCGCATGGTGCCGGCGGCCATGGCCCTTTCCGAGGAACTGGGCGAGCCCGTGATCCTGCGTACCACCACCCGGATCAATCATTCCACAGGCGTGGTCGCCCTGGGTGAGATCACGCCCCCCGTGATCAAGGGAGATCTGGTCAAAGACCCCTTTCGTTATGTCTGCGTGCCCGCAGTTTCCCGCAAGCTCCATATCCGCCTGCTGGAAAACCTGGAAAAGGCGGCGGTTCTGTCTGAAGACAGCGAATTCAATACCATTGAAGGCCAGGGAAATCTCGGCATCATCGCCAACGGCGTGAGCTACGGATACACGGCCGACGCGGTACGGGAACTGGGGTTGACGGGCAGGGCAAAGATTTTTCGCATGGGCTTCAGCCATCCCCTGCCGGAAAACAAAATTCTGGATTTTCTTGGGGAATGCGAACAGGTTCTGGTGGTGGAAGAAGGCGAGCCGGTCATGGAAACGGCTGTCAAGGCCATGGCCCAGACCGCCGGGCTCACCCTGCCCATCCGGGGAAAGGGAAAAGATCTTTTGCCGCGCACCTATGAATTCGATCCCGTTCTGGTGAAAACCGTCATGGGCCGGGCCTTTGACGTGCCCTATAATCCACCGGCCGCCCCGGATGTCTCGGATGTGCCGGCCATCCCCATGCGGCCGCCCACCCTCTGCGCCGGATGCTCCCACCGGGCCAGCTATTACGTGGTGAAAAAAGCGGCCGAAGGCATGGATGCCTTTTATCCTTCGGATATCGGATGCTATACCCTGGGCTTTCTGCCGCCCCTGGGAATGGCCGATTACGTTGTCTGCATGGGCGCGGCCCCGGGAACGGGCTGCGGATTCTCCAGGGTCACGGATAAAAAAATCGTCTCCTTTGTGGGAGATTCCACCTTTTTCCATTCGGCCATCGGCGGGCTGATGAACGCGGTCTTTAACGGCCATAACCTGACGTTGGTCATCCTGGATAACGGCACCACGGCCATGACCGGCCACCAGCCCAATCCCGGCGTGGACATGACCCTGCTGAACATGGAAGGCTTCAGCTGTATTTCCATTGAAGCCGTGGTCCGGGCCATCGGGGTTCAGCATGTGAGCGTGATCAAGCCCTACCGGATCGCCAGGAGCATCAAGACCATGAAAGAGGCCCTGGCCTTTGAGGGCGTATCCGTGGTGATTTCTCAGGAACCCTGCTCTCTCTATGCCAAAAGCCTGAAAATGCTCAATAAACGGCCTTTCGTCGTATCTGAAAAATGCAAAAATCACCGGACCTGCCTGGATGAACTCGGCTGTCCGGCTTTTTACCTGCACAACGACCGGGTTCATATCGACGCGGATCTGTGCGTGGGCTGCGCAGTCTGCGCCCAGATCTGCCCGGAAAAAGCCATCAAACCCCTGAAAACCGCCGGAGGAAACGCCTGATGAAAACGACCAGACTGATTATCGTGGCCGTGGGCGGCCAGGGAAACCTGCTTACTTCCCGGGTACTGGGAGAAGCGGCTCTTCTGGCGGGTTCCCCGGTGCGCATGAGTGAAATTCATGGAATGGCGCAGCGGGGCGGGGTGGTGGAATCGGCCCTGGTATTCGGCGAGGGCCACAGCTCCATCATTTCGGACGGGGAAGCCGACCTGCTGGTGGGATTTGAGCCGGCGGAAACCCTGCGGGCCGTCAATAAATGCAATAAAAACACGACGGTCATCACCAATCTATGGCCGGTATCGCCCTTCACGGTGACCATTGGAAAGGGCGTGTATCCCAAGCTTTCTGAGATCAGGCGGCTGCTGGAAGAAAAGGCCGGGCCGCTTATCGCCTTCAACGCCACAGAACTGGCGCGCAACGCCGGGAATGCATTGTCCCTTAATATGGTGCTCCTGGGCGCAGCCATCCGCACGGGCATCCCCCCGGTGTCGGCGGATCATGTACGCGAGGCCATTCGCACCCGCACCAAGGCAGCTTTTGTGGATATCAATCTCAAGGCGTTTCAGGCGGGGTATGATATTGCCGGATCATAATCCGCTGCGGCGTGGAATGAACCGGAATCAGAACCGGACGTCGCGGCTCAGTCCTTATACACCAGCTTTCCGCCCAAAAGCCCCGCGATGGCGACGGCGCCCAGCATGACCAGGGAGGCTGCAAAAAAGATCCAGCGGCGGGGCGATTCCAGGACGTCCGGATCCGTGGCCATCCAGACGGTCAGGCATAAAACAAAGATGAATACCGTGGCAGCGGCGCACATCTTGATGATGAACATGGATGTGAGACGACCCCCATAGCCTTGTTTCCATTCGATCACCCCGGAAAAGATCACCACCGGCATAACCAGGGTCGTTACGGCCAGATTATAAAAAATCGCGACGGCCAGTTCCCCGAATTGCAGGAATACCGCGCCCATGATGAACAAAACCGCTGCCGGGAGTACGCCGCCGGGCGCCTGCGCGGAAACGGGATGAAGGTGGTGGCGAACCATCTGCCCGATAAACCAGCGGAAAATGCCCCCGCCGGGCGGGATCTCCGGCGGGGGCGATTTTGTACTGACTGTGGCGGCCGGTTCTGGCTCCGGCATTTCGGCGGCGGGGGCCTCATCCTCCGCCAGGATAAGAAACAGGCTGGCGTCGGCGCCGCAGACCCGGCATTTTTCCGGCGGTTCCGGGCCGGTATGCCGATAGGCGCAGACCGTGCATTTCCATTTTATATCCGGCGCCGCATCTGATGCTGCATCCGGTGCCGCCCCGTCTTTTTCCGCCATCCTGTCGGCAGCGGCTTCAAACAGGCTTCTGTCTGCACCGCAGACGGCGCATTTTTCCGGCGGTTCGCCCCCTTTATGAAGATACGCGCAAATCGTACAGATCCATTTTTTCATATCGCACCCTCCCGCATGTCCGAAGCCCACCGGGGATGAAACGGCGGATGCCGCCGTCCGGTATCATGCCAATTTCACCATATTATGCTGTATTGACTGGAAATTTCGAGTCCGGGACGTCCGCCTTGTCCTCTTCCTCCATCGAAATATATCTCATCCGCAGGCGGTGATCCTCCCCGCCCATCTGCTGCGGATGAATGACGGGCTGCTCATTATCTTCCACGGGTTCAGCTGATTTTTCCATGAGTTCGGCTGATTTTTCTGCCGCCACGCGTTTTTTTTCGGATTCCGGAACCCGGAAAAACGAGGCGATTTTCAGTAATTCTTCCGCCCGGTTCCGAAATTCCCGGCTGGCGGCGGCTGCCTGCCCCGTGGCGGCGGCATTGCTCTGAATCGTCTGATCCAGCCCCTGAATCGCGCGGTTGATTTCCGCAATGCCGTGGGACTGCTCCGATCCGGAGACGCTGATTTCCTGAATCAACTCCGCTGTTTTTTCAATACCGGACATCATCTCTTCCAGCAGCAGACCGTTTTTTTCGCCCAGGGAGATATTGGAGGCGGATAGCTCACTGATCGTCCTGGCGGCTTCCTCGGTTTTGCGGGCCAGGGTCCGCACTTCTCCGGCGACCACGGCGAATCCCTTTCCGTGCTCACCGGCTCTGGCGGCTTCAATGGCGGCGTTGAGCGCCAGCATATTGGTCTGCCCGGCAATGGATTCGATTACCATGATTTCTTCCGTGATGCGCTTCATGGCTTTAAGGGTGGCGTCCACGGCTTCGCGGCCCTCCTTGACTTTAGCAGCGGCCTCTGCGGCGATGGCGGCGGTTTCGCGGGCGTTGTCAGCATTGAGGCTCAGGGTGGCGCTCATTTCTTCGATGGAGCTGGAAATCTCTTCCACATTGGATGCCTGCCGGGTAGAGCCGAGGGCGAGCTGCTCCGCGTCGTTGCTGAGGCTCTCGCTTCCGGCGGCCAGCAGACGGGCGGTATGCTGCGCATCCAGCGCGAAGCGGGCCAGATTATGGATCAATATATTGATATTATTGCTAATTTCGTTGAAATCCCCCTGATATTCTTCCCGGACGGTCTCCGGAATCTCGCCGGTGGCAATCTCTGCCAGGCGGGCCGCCGTTTGTCTCATAGGGGCGATGATGATCTCCAGCAATGCATTCCCCCCTTCAATGATCCGGGCGAACACGCCGCCAAACCGGGAGGGGTCTCCCCTGACGCCCAGATCTCCGGACATGGCACCTGCCGTCATCCTGGTGATGCCTGCCGTGATATTCTGGATCTGGTTCGCCATCCCGGAAAGGGCTTTTCCCAGCATATCGTCTTCCGACAGCATGGCCATTTTGACGGAAAGGTCTCCTTCCGCGATTTTTTCCGCGATTTCGGCCGTTGTCCGCAAATTGGCCACGGTCGTGGTCAGGGATTTCCCCAGCGCATCCTTATCCGAACGAACCTTCACGCGGACGGACAGATCGCCCCGGGCTATTTTTTCCGATACCGAGACCGCATCCTGGATATAGGCGATCAGAGAGCGGAAAGAATCAGAGAGAAGACCGATTTCATCCCGTGCGGAGCGCGGCGGAATCTCACATTCGATATCGCCCGCAGACAGACGGTCCGCCGTCTCGGCGAGGAGATTGATCGGGGTGGTGATGGAAAGAATCAGCAGGTGGAGCATCAGCAGGCAGACCAGAAGCCCGATGGCGGCGGTCATGATGCTCAGGTTGCGGATGCGGCTGATGGAAGAGAAAAGATCGGCCGTGCGGGTGACGAGTTTAAGAGTCCAGCCGGTGCCGGAAATTTGGGAAAAGCATTCCAGCCGCTCCACGCCTTCATAGGAAAAGATGCGGAATCCGTTCCCGGATTCCGCAGGGGACACGGCGTCGCTGGTGAAACGATCGTCCGCGAGGATACGCTCGGGCTCCGGGTGGATTACCACTAGATTCCGGCTGTCGGTGACATAGGCGTATCCGGTGCCCCCCGGCTTAACGGAGGCGGTAAATCGCTGGTTTACATACCGGGCATCAATCAGGCCGCACAGTATCCCGATCGTATTTTCCGCGTCCATGACAGGAGAGAAAACGGCGAATACCGGGGCATCGCTGATTGGATATCTTCGAATTTCCGATATCAGGCGCCTTTCTTTCAGTGCGGACGTCAGGCTGTCATTCCAGAATTTTTCCAGCCGTTTTTTTTCGGCGTCCTTGCGGGGGCCGCCGGTGGATACGAAGATTCTTCCTTCAGGCGAAAACAGGTGGATATCCAGAAATCCCTCATAATCCGTTTTCAGTTTTTCCAGCAAACCGGCAGCCGATTTCCACGAGGCCCTGTCGATAAAGGACTCCTTCACTGACCAAACCAGCGCCTCTTGTCCGGCCCAGCTTTTCAGGGCGGTCACGCGGCTTTCGATCCAGGTTCGCAGAAAGGCCGCCAGGGTTTCCGATTCCCGGATCATCCGGGCTTTCACTTCATCGCGGATGGCGTTGCGGGAATTGACATAAGAGATTGTGGTGACGGCGATCATGGTGATAATAAACAGCGCCGCCACCAGCAGAAAAAAACGGTTCTTCAAGCTCAGGTTCATGGCCGTCTCTTTTAGTTCGGGTTTTTCGTCCGGGGTCTCCGGCTCTCCGCCGGGTTATTGGCGGAAAAAGCGGAGGCAACGATGAAAAGCGACAGGATAAGGAAGGGAAAGAGGTCGATGGAGTCATTTGTCGTCTACTCATCTTGATTGGAGAATAGCATTTTATAAGGTGCCCGCCGCGCCAAGTCGAGAGTTTTTTTCGTCCGGCGCATATTCCGTGACGGCGGCGCCTCCGCGCTTTATCCGTGATAGCGCCGGGGCGCCTCGTCGGCCCATCCCCGGATTTCCCATTCCCCGTCCGGCAGCCGGCGGACATTTTCCGGCAGCAGGGGGATTTTTCCGCCGCCGCCGGGCAGATCCACCATGAAATGGGGCACGGCAATGCCGGAGATATGACCCCGCAGCCGTTCCATGAGCGAAATTCCTTTTTCCAGGGGGACATGAAAATGGGATATTCCCGGCAGGGGGTCACACTGGTGCAGATAATACGGCCGCACCCGGCGGACCGTGAGTTCCCGGAACAGGGAACGCAGCGTGGCTGCGTCATCGTTCACGCCCCGCAGGAGCACGCTCTGGGATCCCAGGGGGATGCCCGCGTCCGCCAGGCGGGCCAGGGCCGCGTCCGTGTCGGGCAGCAGTTCCGCCGGGTGATTGATGTGCAGGATCATGAAGAGGGGATGAAATTTTTTCAGCAGGGACGCCAGGTCCGGTGTGATCCGCTCCGGGAGAACAACCGGCATCCGGGTATGGATGCGGATCACCCGGACATGGGGGACGGCATGAAGGGCCGCGAGAATTTCCGCCAGGCGGCGGTCCGAGCGCATGAGGGGATCGCCGCCGGAGAGAATGACCTCCGCCGTTTCCGGGGTTTCCCGGATATAACGGATTCCCGCCGCGATATCGGTCCGGGACGGGGCCGCCACCCGCCGCCTGCGCATGCAGAAGCGGCAATGGGCCGCGCAGGCATCGCTTACCAGAAAGACCACCCGGTCCGGATACCGGTGAATCAGGCCGGGAACGGGAGATTGCGCCTCCTCCCATAATGGATCGGACGAAACCCGGTCGTCGGGCGCGAGTTCCGCCGCACTCGGAACAAACTGACGCCAGAGGGGACCGGTCCGGCCTCCCATGACCGCCGCCAGCCGCGCCGGAATTTTCAGGGCGAATCGTTCGGCCGCCGCCCTTATATCCCGGATCTCACCGTCCGGCACAGCGGCGCGGAATGCCTCGGGATCCGTCGGTATCATTCCGCGCTGCGGCCTGATGCCGCATCCAGAGGAACGGCGCGGGAATTTACGGTATCCGGGGGGCTGGTTCCGGGATATGCCGCCTCGGGCCATGCGGTTCCGGGCGCCAGTTTGACCACCCGCATTTCGCGGATGCTTTCTTCCGGTTCCCCGAAGACCAGGGATACCACCTCCGTGGGACGCAGGGTCGGACGGCTCCGGATCTCCATGCACAGGCGGCCGGGCGCGGGCATTTTCAGGCGCCGCACATGGGTGACCAGATCAATGATCTTTGTCTTTCCCTTTTTGCTGGTTTTCTTCAGCACCAGGGATTCCGTGTTCTGGAAGATCACCAGCCGCTCCGGATCAAACGCACCGCCGGGTTTCCGGACCTCCCAGCGGATGGTTTCCGGCGGCATGCGGCGGGACCGGGGCGGGGCCGGAAAGCATGCCGTCACCCGCAGTCCCCGGGGCAGCAGGGGATTCAGCTGATCCGGAAGGGCCAGTGGGTCCACCGGTCCCGTGACCGTCATATAATAATTTTCTTCCGCGCTCTCGAATCCCAGGGGAATGGGATCGGTAAAGGCCACTTTGGGCAATGGATGAAAACCGCCGGAATACGCCACGGGCACCTCGGCCCGGCGGATGGCCCGCAGAAACAGGCTGACCATTTCCAGGTGCCCGAAAAACCGGGCGTCTCCCCGTTTTTCATAGCGGACCTGGAAGGTTTTGGGTTTTGTGACCGGCGCGGACGCCCCCGCCGTGCGCCGCCGGGCCGGGGGGCGGGAAAAGACTACGGGTCTGATCCGGTCGAAATCGCAGACCCCGCATCCGGCGCAGCTGCCGAACCGGCAGTCTTCGGTCCGTTCGCCTCTGATGGCCTTTTCCCACTCCTTGCGATGAAATTGGCGGCTTACGCCGATATCGATATGATCCCAGGGAAGGGTTTCCTCCGGAGACCATTTGCGGGAGACAAGGGCTTCCAGGTCCAGGCCGCAATCCGCAGCTGCGGTTTTCCAGCGGTCGTAGCGGAAATGATCCGTCCAGCCGTCCAGGCGGCAGCCCAGCTCCCAGGCCCGGATAAGCACATCCGCCATGCGGCGGTCTCCCCGGCTGAACAGGGCTTCCACCCGGCTGATTTCCGGGGGCTGCCATTTGAACTGGATGCCGGGCTTTCGGAAGGCAAGGCGCAATTCCTCGATCCGGGCCCTGGATTCTTCCAGGGAGATCTGCCGGTGCCATTGAAAGGGCGTGTGGGGCTTGGGAATAAAGATGCCCACGCTCACGCTGATTTTGGCGCCTTTTTTCTTTTTATCCGCAGCCCGCTTGAGGTCGTGGACCAGGCGGATCATCCCGGCGATATCTGCATCTGTTTCCGTGGGCAGGCCGATCATGAAATAGCATTTGATCATGCGCCAGCCCGCATCAAAGGCGGATATCACCGTGGAGACGATATCGTCTTCCGTGATATTTTTATTGATCACGTCCCGCAGCCGCTGGCTGCCTGCTTCGGGTGCGATGGTGAATCCGGTTTTGCGGACGGTCCGGATGAGATCCATGAGTTCGGGGGTGAGGGTGCCGGCCCGAAGCGACGGCAGGGACACGGCTACCCGGTCGGCAGCGTGCCGGACCATGAGTTCCTGGATGAGCGGCGAGATACAGGAATAATCCCCCGTTGACAGGGACATCAGGGAAATATCCTCGTATCCCGTGGCAGCCAGGGCTGCTTCGGCCTGGGCCACCAGGGTATCCGGGGCCCGTTCCCTTACCGGGCGGTAGATCATGCCCGCCTGACAGAACCGGCATCCCCGGGTGCAGCCACGGGCCGGCTCCAGGCGCAGGCGGTCGTGGACCGTCTTTCCAAAAGGGATGACCGGCCTGTCCGGAAAAACGGCCTTGTCCAGATCTCCGGCCACGGTCCGGCGCACCGGTATCATGCCCGGTTCGGGGGCGGCGGTCTTTGCCGGTGCTTCGCCCCTGGGTGGCAATAAAACATGACGGCCGCCGTTTTTTTCTTCCACAGAATAAAACGATGGAATGTAAACGCCGGGAATTCGGGCCCAGCGGCGAAGCAGCGCCCTCTGATCCGCCCGGCCCGATCCGTCCGCCGGATCAGGACGCGACGCTTTCCATTCCATCCAGGTCCGCGCCAGTTCAGGAACGGCTTCTTCTCCGTCGCCAATGACGATGGCATCCATGAGATCCGCCACTGGTTCGGGATTGCACATGCAGGGGCCGCCGGCCACGAGCAGGGGCCAGTTCCGGGACGCCGTCCGTTCGGATGACCGGAACGGGATGCCCGATAAAGACAGCATGGTCAGAAGGTTGGTATAGTTCAACTCATACAGCAGGGAGGCACCGATGATATGGAAATCCGCCAGCGGGGTGCGGGTTTCGAGGCTGAACAGGGGAAGAGCATTTTCGCGCAGGGCTGCTTCCATGTCCGGGGCCGGGGTGAAGACCCGTTCGGCCGCGATATCCGGATTTTTGTTCAGCAGGGTATATAGAATCTGCATACCGAAATGGGAGGTGCCGATTTCATAAAGATCGGGAAAGGCCAGGGCCATGCGCAGGCGCACGGATGCCGGATCTTTGCGGATGCGGTTGATTTCGGTGCCCAGGTACCGGCTGGGCATTTCCACGCGGGGCAGCAGGCGGTCGATGGCAGCGGACAGGTCTGTTTCCATATTATCTTTTATATTCATGACTTGTGTATCAATCAGTGTCATGGTAACTATAAATTTTTCGGACTTTCGGGATGAAACGCTGCGCAAAAGAGCGTGTCATTCCCGGCGGAATTTCCCATATACCGTTTTCAAGGGATGGAATCAATGAAACCGTGCCGCTTTTTGATCCTTCCATGTATGCTGATAACGTTCAGCCTGTTTTTTCCCACCGTATCAGGCGCCCTCAGCCGGGAGACCGCCGTGGTGCGGGCTGCCCGCAAGGTGAGCCCGGCGGTGGTGAATATCGGGACCGTGCTTCCCGAGCGCCGGGCCTTTCACGGCTTCGGTAATCCCTTTTTCGATGAATTTTTCCGGGATTTCATGATCCCCCAGGAGCATCCCCGTCCCGAGGCCGACCGGCGCACCACCCTGGGTTCCGGCGTGATCATCGACGGGAGGAACGGGTTGATCCTGACCAATGCCCATGTGATTTCCCAGGCCGGCGCCATTCTGGTGACGCTGCAAGACGAGCGGGAATTTGAGGCCGAGGTGGTGGGCGCGGATTCGGATTCGGATATCGCCGTGCTGCGGATTCCGGCCAAAAAGCGTCTGCCCGAGGTGGAAATGGGGGATTCCGGCAGCCTCATGATCGGGGAAGAGGTCATCGCCATCGGGAACCCCTTCGGGTTTTCCCATACGGTGACGCGGGGTGTGGTCAGCGCCCTGAACCGTTCCATCCGGGCCGAGGACGCCACCTATCACGATTTCATCCAGACGGACGCATCCATCAATCCCGGTAACAGCGGCGGGCCTCTGCTCAATATCAACGGCGAACTCATCGGCATCAATACGGCTATTTATGCCAAGGCCCGGGGCATCGGGTTCGCCATCCCCATCAGCAAGGCCCGGCGGGTGGTGGACGACCTGGTGCGCTACGGAGAAGTGGGAGAAACCTGGATCGGCGTGGAGATCCAGCGCATTGACCGGCGGCTGGCCCGGTATCTGGGACTGCCGCCCGGCGCGGGCGTGCTGGTGAACGGCGTGGATCCGGACAGCCCGGCGGCGCGGGCCGGCATCCGGGAAGGGGATGTGATCTGGGAAGTGGGCGGCTTTCGGATTTCGTCCGTGGGTGATTTCAACTCCGCCCTTCGGGGATACGCTCCCGGGGACAAGGTCAATATGGATGTGATGCGCCAGGGCGCAACCCGCGAAATCCGTCTGGCGGCGGCCCTGCTTCCGCCGGAAAAGGCCGCCGCCATTGTACACCGGATGACCGGCATCCGCACGGCGGACGCGCCCGGGGGCCGGGGAGCGATGATTACGGCAGTACACCCGGATTCCTGGCTGGCCCGCATCGGGGCCGCGCCCGGCGATCTCATCCGGAAAGTGGACGAATCTCCCGTGAGCAGCCGTCGGGATTTTGAGCGGATCATGATTCGCTATCGCAGTAAATCCGCAGTGGTACTGTTGCTGGTGAGAAACGGGCAGGGATATTATATCACCCTGCGGTTTTGATGCCGGCCGTTGTCTTTTTATCCCCGCCGATTTGAAAACGCGGATGCGGCAGGGATGAGGATCCTGCTATTCCCAGGAATATCTCCAGCCAAAGCCATCTGAATAGCGGCAAGGAGGTTGATTCCCTGGTTTGCCATGGATTGGAGACAGCTTGAAATCCTGCTGATTATAACGGCTTTTGGGGAGCGTGACAGGGAGCAGCTCAAATCATTGTGGAAGGAGCCTGATTAAAACGCAATATCAGAACGTAACGTTCATTCCTCAACTGTCATTCCCAGCGCGGACAAAGCTGGATTGGTCCGCGCAATACGACCGTCATCTTATATTTTGTCTTCCATCGTCACACCATCCGGCGCATTCCCGATAGAAATTTTGTTCCTGTAATCGTCGAAGGAGCGCATCGGTTTTGCGCCATCAGACGGATCAATCTTTACAAGATCGAACAATTTGTGAGCAGGCGCATTGCCGAGTGCGGAATCATGCCTGAAGACGATCAGTTTTCGGGCGCACATTTTTCCCCGTGCGGCGGAATGGTCATGATCAAACATATTGACCAGCGCCTGCCAGAACAGTTCCAAATCCTCTTCCGAAAAACCGGTCTGTTTTGCAAGGTGTGGCGAGATAAATCCTTCCGCACGATAGAGCGCATAAGGTACAATCTGTTTTCTGCCCATTGTCCGGTTATCACCCGATTGCTTTTCGGCCTCCTTTTCATTTGTAACCGCCATTCGTGTGATACTTATGTCCAGCGGCATGATGGGATCAATGCTTCTGCCAAAAGTCATCTGAACCGGACCGCGTACCTGGCCGCAGTTTGTTTCGGTTGACATCACCGCGCCAAAGGTTCGCACATCATAGAAATTGTCGCACATCCATTGACGGGCTTTTTCCACTTCCTCACCCGTTCCCTTCCGTTTTTTACCATCTGCCTTCTCTCCTGCTCCGACAGCCTTGTGAGCGCGTTCGTGCGTCTGATTCAGGATCGCCTTTTCCCGCACATAGATTTCATACGGTGACCGATTTTCCTTAACGATCTCGACGAAATTACGTACTTTTCGCTTGAGGCATACATCAGTGACAAGACCGAGGTTGGTCTCCGGGTCAAGCCGGGGCATGTTGCCGGCGTCCGGGTCTCCGTTCGGATTTCCGTTCTCCACATCAAACAGGTAAACAAATTCGTATCGGTTCTGAATGACGGACATATTATTTCTCCTTTTTCTTTTCAGATTTTTTAAAAAGCTCTGGACGCTGGTGATAATATCCCAATGAAAAAAGCCCCTGGTCCTCAATTTTAAGATGCGCGGGAAAATGCGTGATGGTCGCTACGATCTCTTCAATACGTTTATCCGAAACATGTCCGTATTCGGCTTTCTGAATGTGATGCTGGGCCAAACGCAATAATTGTGGAAACACTGCACCGGGCGTGGCAGACGCTGAACCAAAATACCGATCCTTTATCGTAGCCTTTGCGCCGGGAATCGCGTCCCCCTGAACTTTTTCAAGGACAGCGAACAACCGCCCAAGACGGTAAGCGATATTTTCCGAATCCTTATCCAGTCCCATTGCAACCTCCATCTCAAAATTGTGGTTTCTGTATTTTCTTGCCAAACACGCCTTTATCATCGCAGCGCGAAGGTAGTTGATCCGTTGATCGGAACGGATGCGGCCAATCACCGCTGATAGCAAACTTTGCGGATACTCCTGACCGGTCAGGATCGAACGCATGAATGCACCGGCAAGTACCGGCGAGATATTATCCGGTTTTTGAAGCACTGCGGTTTCACGCAAAAGCTGCCACATCCCGGGGAATTCCGGGTCATTGTCATATTGTCTTGCAATTGAGAGATCGCTGAAATGTTGTGCAATTTTTTCACAGATCTCTTTGACCGTGCTGACATGCCAAAAGCGAACCGAAAGTCTGGATGCGTTGGGAGAAAGTCCAAGAATAAAAAACCGCATATCCGGATTATTTTCAAATTCTTCGGGATATTTTCCCTTACGGGCTGCTTCCAGAAAATTGCGTATCTTCTCGTTGTCATTATCCGTATGATCAAAAAGAAGCCCCATAAATCCTTCCATTGGCGAATCCCGTTCGCTCCAGAAAACCGTTGTCGCATCACCAATCTGTAGTTTCTGGCGGCTGTTTGCGGAAAGCAGATGATTGAGGGCGGTTGTGTAGGCAAAAGCAGCACCTTCACTGACCGGGGCATTGAAACTTTGCTTTTTGTTATACGAAGTAAATGCATCACGATTAAATGAAACGATGGACGCGCCGGAAGTCTGTGCCCCGCGCACCCCTTTTATCGGGGGATGCAATCTGGCAATCGGCTCGTCATTCTTCCCGCTGACAAGACATCTGCCTGAAATTTCGGAGGCGTTCTGTTCTTGATAATGGCTCCATATTTTTTTGACAGCGGGCCGTTCATGGATAAACCGATGTTCTCCTTCCAATTGAAATACAATATTCTGACCGGCGATATCCTCCCAATGATCAAAAGCAGAAACATTTTCAGGATTCCATGTATCCAGAAAGCCCAGAAGCGCCTGAAGGCCCTCATCTTCAGTATCATCGCAAAGCTGGTGATGAAATTCCCTGAACGCTTCAAATGTTTTTAATGCGCGTTCAGGCCTGCCTTTATTATCCGCACCAAGAACATATCCGGTATTATCCCATGTGAAGTTGGAAGAGATTCCGCTGGCTCTTTTTACGGCAGGTGCTGAAATCTCCCTGGGAATCATTTTTTTTCCCTCTTTCACCCGGATGTCATACGGGGCCTGGAGCAGCTTTCCTTCCCGGTTGATCAAAAGCGCAAAATGGGCTTTCTGATTGCTAAAACCGATTGTCGGCATTTCATTTTCGGGATCGTCCGCCAATCGTTCGTAATAACCGTTTAATGCCTGCAAAATCATGAAAGCACCTCTCTTGATTTAAACGGCGGAACATCTATGACGCCATTTTTCATGTTTGCACGGAAAAATTTTGCCGTCATGCCGTTTTCAAAATCAATGTCGTGCAGCATCCATCCCAAATCCCTCTCGCCCCCAAGCCCGGACGTCGGGAACATATCTTCCACCCATTCAAAGTGCGCCGGAAATTCGCGGCAGCCAAGATATGGCTGATGAAAAAATTGTCCTTTCCGGGCGCGGCGTTTGAACATTTCAATATGTTTGCCGGCATTGTTTTCACCGCCCTTGATTTCAAAATGAGCCTCAATGCCATACGCCACATCCCGAAGCACCATCGCCGCGCGTTGTTGCCGGGTATCTTCAATAAATATCTCAACCGGTGATTTTCCGTCCTTCATCGCTTTTTTAATCCTTGCTGTCGATGCCTTGAACGACAATTCATTCCGGCGGATATTGTCGAACCGGATCGGATTGAAAACATGAAGGCGGTCAATCACCCATTGAATTTCCGGCTTCCAGTAGATTGCATCAATGATCCCTCTTGCGGCGGACGGCGTGATGATGTCGTAGCTGACACGTTCCACTTTCATCTCTGGCCGACTGAAAAGGGCGTATTTCCCCCACACCCTGAGCTTGATCCCGTATGCCATATTATCCTCTCAATTTCCCTGATCCACGCGCCCGCAAGGGGCACGACACTACTGAATTTACAATTAGACAAAAAACATGTTTCAATCCACGTTTCAACTACAAACGATCCGGCCCATTCAAAGATATTGGTGATATAATTTTTTAAATTATACAGATAAAACAAAGTTTAGAATATTATCCGTCAAATGAAATCCAGGCGTTCGCTTTTTCCGCAAGGCTTACAGAATCATACTCTCAACCTTATAAAACGTCGGGTCTTCAGGACAAAGTCCCAGTTCATCGTTGTAAATATCCATGTTCATCAGAACGAAAAATCGTTTCTGAATAGATTCGACTGCGCCAAATCTTACAAGTGAAGCATGAACCCGGGGAGGAATCTGAACAATGAACCGCTGCAATTTTCTGGCGACAGATCCGGGATGTTCGGAATAACGAAGCCGCGCAACCAGTTTTTTCGCTTCATCGCTGTATTGCACAATCACCGGCTCCATTCCGTCTTCGATGAGATTGAATTTCCCGGCCACGTCTTTAAAGGGAAAATCACCCGCCGCCATGCCTGCTGTTAAAGCCTTCAGGATATCTTTCCTGTCCAGCTGATCATCACCCTTGCGCCAAAAAATGGTTTCAAAATATTCTTTCACCGCTTCCGGAGATAAAATATCCCGGTGATGTCTCATGACGCTTTCAGCAGCTTCGGCGTTCAACCGGAAATCTCCCGGCGGCAAACCGCCTTCGGGAATGAAAACAAAGACCTGACCGCCTTCAGGGAGTTCATTTTCGCGATTGCATCGACCGGCGGCCTGGGCGATGGCGTCAATTCCAGCAGCAGAACGATAGACAACCGGAAAATCAATATCCACGCCAGCTTCAACCAACTGCGTGCTGATAACGCGGCAAGGCTTTCCATCGTTCAGCGCCTCTCTGATCTGCTTCAGTTTTTCGCAACGATGCACCGGACACATCAACGCACTGAGGTGATAACAACCTTCTCCCTTTAATTTTTCATAGAGCAGGCGGGCGTGTTTTCGTGTATTCACAATGCACAAAACCTGCTGGTGATCTGATAGCTGTCCGGCAATTTCATCATCTGTTTTTTTACCAACAAACTGTGTCTCAACACGCTTGAACAGCGTATAATACTGCTCTGGCTCCGGTATGATTTCCCGAACGCCTTCCAGCCGCCATTTGAACATTTTGCTGGAAAGTGCGGGCTGCGTGGCTGTGCAAAGCACGATGCTTGTATTGTAGAACAGAGAAAACTCCCGCAGCGCTTCAATACACGGACGCAAAAAAGAAACGGGCAGCATCTGCGCTTCGTCCAGAATAACGACACTTTTGGAAATATTATGGAGTTTTCGGCATCTGGATGGCCGGTTATGGAATAATGATTCAAAAAACTGGACGCTTGTCGTGACGATCAGGGGTGCATCCCAATTCTCCGAAGCCAGGCGAGACCTGCGATCTTCATCCTTTTCGTCCCTGAAATCAAAACTGCTGTGATGTTCAAGTACTGCGGCATCACCCAGCACATCCCGAAAAACAGCGGCGTTCTGCTCAATTATTGACGTGTATGGAATAACGTAAATAATTCGTTCAAATTGATGCTGAATGGCGTGCTTCATGGCGAACGCAAGCGAAGAAAGGGTTTTTCCGCCGCCTGTTGGAACGGTAAGAGAGAAGAGACCGGGAGAATCTGGCGCATTTTCAAGGCAGTGCTGAAGAATTTCCGAACGATGTTTGTTAATCTCTTTTGGCTTGGCGTCCCTGACAAGCGAATCCAGATAACTGCCCAATTTTTCATTCAATGCTCGAAGGGACGGATAATCCTTGCGCCAATTCGTCTTTTCGGGGGTTATAAATTCTTCAGTGTTCAGGAAGTCCGCATCCACCAGGCATGAATAGATCATTCGGATAAAAAAGGATGCCTGAAATCCAAATCTTTTTGAGGGACGTTTCCCTTGTATCGAACTGAAAAAAGGTGGCTGGTGGGTGGGCGCGGATGACTGCAAAAGAGCTTCAGGACAGGCGGACCAGTCCGGAATCTGCTTTTTGAGACGATGATAAAGGCAGGAGCGGTGGTTGTCCTTGCCATTTGGCAATCCGGCATGATGACCGGCGATGGCATAGGCAAGCAGTTTTCCGGAATGCGCTAACCTGCCATTTGCATATTGCGCTCCTGCTGTTGAATGATCCGGTTTGCCGGAAATCTGTTCGATGTGTGCATCCGAATCACGCGCAACGCCAAGCCGCCGTTGAAATTCCGGCGAATATTTCCCGATATCGTGCCACAATCCAGCCAGATACGCAAAATCACCGGAACCAAAATTTGCGCCAAACGCTTTGGCTTTTTTAGCGACTTCAAGCAAATGCGCTTCAATCGTCTGCCATTTTTCCTGAGATTCACCTTCCAGACTGTGAGCAAAATAGTTTCCCAAACCACATCGCCTTTCATGGAAATAGAAGTTGAGATGGTGACTATTCAGCACTGAAAAAATTTACAGGATATTTTTGCACCCCTTATTCCGGGGATCTGTATCAAGATACATCCTTCACCGCCCCTTCCACGATGGCCCGGATTTCCGCGAGTCTTTCTTCCGTCATGGCTTCAAACCGCAATACCAGGGCCGGCTGGGTATTGCTGGCGCGGACCAGGCCCCAGCCGTCGTCGAATAAGACCCGGACCCCGTCAATATCCACCACGGGATATCGGGCCTTTAACTGCGCGGCCGCCTTTTCCACAATATGGAATTTTTTGTCATCCGGGCAGTCCACACGGATTTCCGGGGTGGTGACGGTTTTGGGCAGGTCCGAGAGCATCTCGCCCATTCTCCGGTCCGACGCGGCGATAATTTCCAGAAGACGGGCTGCGGCGTAGGTGGCGTCGTCAAATCCAAACCAGCGGTCGGCAAAAAACATATGGCCGCTCATTTCTCCGGCCAGGGCCGCGCCTTCCGCCTTCATTTTGGCCTTGATCAGGCTGTGGCCGGTTTTCCACATCACGGCCCGCCCGCCCCTGGCCTTGATTTCATCGTACATGACCTTGGAACATTTCACTTCGGAAATAAAGACGGCTCCCGGTTTTCGCGACAGAATTTCGCGGGCGTACAGCACCATGAGCTGATCTCCGTACACCACCTCTCCTGCGTCATCCACCACACCGATGCGGTCGCCGTCGCCGTCAAATCCAATGCCCAGATCCAGTTTTTTTTCTTTTACCAGGGCGATGAGATCCGTCAGGTTTTTCAGAACCGTGGGATCGGCGTCGTGATTGGGAAAACGGCCGTCCAGCTCACAGTGGATGGGATGTACTTCGCAGCCCAGGGCTTCCAGTACCGGTACCGCCGTCACGCCGGCGGCGCCGTTGCCGGCGTCCACGCCCACACGCAGGGGCCGGGACAGGCGGACGCGTTCGGTCACGGCCCGGATATAGGCGGGAAGCACATCCGCATGATCCACGGTTCCCGCATTCCCCGGCCCGGTTTTTCCGGATGCCGCATCTTCGGATGCGTTTTCCGGGGAAATTTCCCCGGCCTCCATGTTTTCGGCCAGGCGCCGGATTTCCTGCAAATCCGGGCCGTGAACGGATTCCAGACCGTGGCAGATTTTAAAGCCGTTGTATTCCTTTGGATTATGGCTGGCCGTGAGCATGACCCCGCCGTCGGTCTCCAGATGATGGATGGTGAAATACAGAAGCGGCGTGGGACAGATGCCGATATCCGTGATCCGGCATCCGGCGGAAAGGAGCCCCCTTCGCAATTCTTCGCCGTATGCGGGCGAGCTTTCCCGGCAATCCCGCCCCACCGCCAGATGCCGGGCGCCTTTTTTATGTAAAAACAGACCGATGGCCCGGCTGATCCGGAATACATCGGCTTTGTTCATATCGCTTCCGGCAATGCCGCGGATATCGTATTTTCGGAACATATTTGGATTCATAGGGTCTCCCTGGTGTACGGATACAGGTGAAAATGGGGAACGAAGGGATTTTTCTGATCAGAGAGAAAGAGCGAAAATCCCGGCGGCCAGACAATAGGGTGCGAAATAATGAAGCCTTCCTTTTTTTACCATATAGACCAGAAGAACCAGAGCCGCGTACCCGGTGACGGCCGCGACCAGCGGGCCGGTCAGGCAGGCGGAATCAAGGTGGATATTTCCCGCATCCGCCAGTCCCAGAACCTGGGCTCCGGCAATGGCGGGAATGGACAGAAGGAACGAAAATCGGGCCGCCGCATCCCGGCTGAGTCCCAGAAACAGCCCGGCGGCAATGGTGGCGCCGGAGCGGGAAATCCCCGGAAATACGGCCAGTCCCTGCACCACGCCGATGAGAAGGGCCGCCGGAAGGGAAATCCGGAGGGACGCGGCCCCGGTTTTTCCTGTTTCCGCATCCGGCGCCGGGGCGTCACTGGAAGCGGCCCGGCGCCGCCAGGTGGCGCCCAGAATGCCGGCGGTCAGGATCAGGCAGACGCCGGTGATCGTGGTGGAGGCGAACAGGGTATCTGCATACCGGTGAAGGGCGAGCCCGATCAGGGCCGTGGGAAGGGAGCCTGCGAGGATCATGGCCGCTGTCCGGGCTGCGTCATCCCCGGAAAGTGCGGCCCCCATTCCACCCCGTTTCCGGATCGCCTGCCCGCCATACCGGGTGAGGCGGATCGCGCCGGCAGCCAGAGCGAGAGTATCCTTGCGGAAATACAGGATCACCGCCGCAAGCGTTCCCATATGCACGCTGATATCGAAAAAGAGCGCCGCCTCCCGGAGGCCGAACAGATACTGGCCCAGCACAAGGTGCCCGGAGCTGGATACGGGAAGGAACTCGGTAAGCCCCTGGACAAATCCCAGGACGGCGGCCTGTAATCCGGTCATGAAGACGGACCGTCAGGCGCGGGGGAACGGGGTATTCCGTCGCCGGCAAGAGAAGGGATTCCGGGAGGGCGGGAAAGAGGCGGACTCATCAGGGCGACTGAAACACCGTCCACGCCGCCGTCAATGGGCCCCGTGGTCAGGATGGGCGCCACCTTGAGATTATCGGCATCCATCAATGACACAATCCGCTGGAGCGCACTCAGAATCATCATCTGTTCCCAGTCTTCCAGGGTCTGGAAGGAATGAAAAAACTGTTCCTGCAAAGGCGGCGGGGCGGATTGGAGAAACCGGGCGCAGCCATCCGAAATCCGCACCAGAACCCGGCGTTTGTCCGCCGTGCTGCGGCGGCGGATCACCAGGCCCCGGTTTTCCAGCCGGGTCAGAATGCCGGTGACCGTGGACTGACTCAGGCTGATGGCTTTTGCCAGCTGGCTGACCGAGGTTTCCGACCGGCGGGAAATCTCCTTGAGTACAATGAGCTGGGGCGTGGTGAGCCCGCATTTCTTGGTCAGGCAGCGCGAATGCAGATCAATGGCCTGGGTCATGCGCCGGATGGCGATGAGCACCTGGTCCACGATGGTATCCGGCGGAATTTCGGGACTCGTATAGGACGCGGATGCCGTTTCCACATGAGCGAGGGGCCGGGCGTCCGGGAAGTTTTCGCTGGTTCTGTCTGTCATGGGGATATCATCATCGTCTTCGGAACGGGGATAATCCTGCATTCCGGATCAGCCTTCCTTGCCGAGAACGGAACTTGAATTGACTTCTTCGGCGTAAAACCATCCCAAAGACGGGATGGCGTGAAAAAAAACAATGCGCAGCTTATCGCCTTTCTGGATTTCCTCGTATCCCGATTCACTGCGGCGGACCCGGGCCACCACTTCGGGGATGGAAAACAGCTCCAGGGAAGAAGCCGCCTCATCGGAATCGGTCAGGCCCATCTCCAGGTGGCTGGAGCGGGTGATGATATGGCCCTTGTCATCCAGTAGATAGGATTCCACCAAGCCCACCGCGCCTTTGCGGATCAGGCTGTCACGGATGATGCTGGAAACCGTGATGTCCATGGCGGCCACGCCCACGAAATTGCCGCCGCCGTCATACACGGATGTGGCGCAGTAGAGCAGCTGTCCCAGTCCCTGGATATCCCCGTATTTTCCCCAGCGGATTTCCCGCTGGTTCTTCCCCCGAAGATACCAGGGACGGATGCGCGGGTCATAATCTTCCTTATAGGTTCCTTTTCCGGGATAGGAGAACATGGCGCCGCTTTCCAGACCGATAAAGGTCCAGATGACCTGGACTCCGTATTTCGTCAGCAGATCGCGGGCCTCTTCCTCCTCGACCGGAGCAAAGCTGCCCCGGCTGTCGAGCATGGCCCTCTGGAACAGATGGCGCATGGGGGCCAGCCGCCGCAGAATCGGCAGCACCCTTTTCTTGTCCGCTCCCGGCGCCAGCTTGGCCACGGGATACGCAATGCTTACGTCCTTGTCGTACAGGGAGGCGTGCGCCAGGTCCGGGGGCGCTTTTTCCGGATCATTGAAGTCGGATTGAAAATACAGCTTTTCCTTATGGTCCGGGGCCTGTTCCAGAAGATAGGTGGCTCCGGTGGTCAGGCGGGCCAGCAGATCTTCCATCCGGATGAACCGGGAATCAATAAAATGGGCCTGGGACGCCACCTTGTTCATGAGATAGGTCAGCTTTTTCTCCCGGATCCGCGCGTCTTTCAGGGACATTTTTTCCCGCACCAGGGAACCGATGGTGGCCCCGGACAGGAGCAGGAAAAAGGCGAGCACCGCAATGGCCGTGAGATGACGGTGCTTGTTCATCCAGCGCCAGGTTCTGCGCACGGTGTTATCCGGCAGCACGCTGACCTCATCCCCGGCCATGAAGCGGCGGATATCCTGGGCCATGGCCGCCACCGAGGGATAGCGGCGCTTGGGATTTTCCGATGTGGCCTTTTTGATGATGGCGATCAGTTCCGGCGCGATTTTCCGGTCTGCCTGAAAATGGACGGGGGTATTGATGCGTCCGGTTTTGGCCCATTCTATCTTTTTTTCCATCTTGCCGGGACGTCCCGGCTTGAGGCTCGCCAGTTCATACAGGATGACGCCCAGAGAAAACTGGTCCGAGGCAGCTCCCACCTCGGGCAGGCCCTGGATCTGTTCCGGCGAGATATAAGACGGCGTGCCCACGATGCGGCCGGCCTCATCCCCGCCTAGGTCCATTCCGGATTTCTGGGCCGCCACTTTCTGGATGCCGTACAGGGTTTCCGGGATTTCCTGGACCATTTTGGCGATGCCCCAGTCCATGACATAGACCTCGCCGTAATTCCCGATCATGATATTGGCCGGCTTGAGATCCCGGTGGATGACCTCCTTGCGATGGGAATAGATCATGCCGTCGCAGACCTTGAGGAAATAACCCAGCCGGGTGTTCAGGCTGAGTTCCGGCGGCAGATCCTTTTTGGGATTGTCCTTGTAGAAATCCCGGGCCTCCCGGATGATATCCGTCAGGGTTTTTCCCTTGATGAGCTTCATGACAAAGGAAACCGTCTTTTCACCGGGATCGGGCGATTTCACCGTGTACAGGGGGATGATATTGGGATGGTCGAGCTGGGCCGTGATCTGGGCCTCCCGGAAAAAATAGCTCATGGCCGCAGGATTGGCGGCTTCGGGCCGCAGGGTCTTGACCGCCACCTTGCGCAGAAGGCGGGTATCCCGCGCCAGTTTTATCTGGCCCATGCCGCCTTCTCCGATAACCCCCAGATCCGCGTAGCGGGGACCGCCCGTATCCAGGGATTCCAGGGCCTCCTCGGCGAAATCTACCTGGGTGATGCCGCCTTCCATCTCGTCGTCATCCGCCAGGGCCGGTGCTGTTGAAACCGGTGCTGCTGAAACCGGAGGCGCGGAAGGAGCAGGCGGAGAAACGGATGCGGGAGCGGATGAAGAAACCGGAGCGGCTGCGGACGGCGCCGGTTCGGGGCGGACAGCGAAAGCGGCGGCTTCCGGGCCGGCCTGTCCGCCTTCGGCTTCCTTTTTCACATGAAAGACATGTTTGCAGTTGAAACACCGCATTTTCCGTCCGTTAGGCGGAATCAGGTGATCCTGGATGTCGAATGCGCTGTGACATTTGGTACAGGTAACAATCATGGGACTGCCGATCCGTTGCGGTTTGTTACGATTTCATTTTCCGGGAGAAGAGGCGTCAATGCCCGCTCCGCATCCACGTCAGGGGCCGGGCGGACAGGACAGTCTAAAGGGTTTGTCCGGGAATTTCAAGCTTGAATCCACAGCTGTCCGCGTCCCGCCCGAATCCGGTGGGGGCGCCGGAAAAACGCCTGATGCGTCCGGCATTATCAGGGAAAGCAGCGAAAATCACGGGGGAAGCACACGTGATGAAGAAGGCCGGATATTCTGGAATTATGCCCCTTCCCCCTGTTTTTCTGCAATATCATACTTCCTGGCATATCCCCTCGGCGTATACATGAAATCCCGGTAGCGCTCCGATGCGCTGCTGCCGATAAAGACCGTGCAGAGCATGTCCACTTCGGCGGCGTGCAGGTCTTCAAGGGAAACGATGGTGATGTTCTGCCCCGTGCGCATGGCGTTTTTCACGATTCCCACCGGGGTGCCGCCGCCGCGGTATTTCAATATGATCTCCCGGGCCTTATTGAGCTGCCAGTCGCGTTTTTTGCTTTTGGGATTGAAAATAACGATCACGAAATCCGCTCTGGCGGCGGCTTCAATCCGCTGTTCAATGAGATCCCAGGGCGTCAGAAGGTCGCTCAGGCTCACGCAGGCAAAATCATGGGTCAGCGGTGCGCCGATCAGCGCGGCTCCGGATGCCAGGGCCGGGATGCCGGGAACGACTTCGATTTGCAGGGCATCCGGCGCATTTTCCTGGGCCGGATTGTCCCGCCCCGCCTGACCGGGCCGGCACACGGGAATCTGTTGCCGGCGGCAGATTTCAAATACCAGCCCGGCCATGGCGTATATCCCGGGATCCCCCGAAGACACCACCACGCAGGCGGACCCGGACATGGCCTCGTCAATGGCGGCCTGTACCCGGTCCACCTCTTTTTTCATGGCCGTGGAAATAATCCGTTTTCCGCCCACCAGATCCCGGATCAGATCAATATAAGTGGTATAGCCGGCGATCACGTCCGCCTGGCGGATGACCTCCAGGGCCCGGGGCGACATATGGTCCGGCGATCCCGGTCCCAGGCCTGCGATGGACAGAATTCGGGCGCCCGGGCCAGGGCGATGGTCACGTTTCGGGTTTTCTTTTTGGGAACGATCAGCGTCCCGTTCCGGGACGCCAGTATGGCAGCTGCTTCGCATACGCTTCTGGCTCCTGTATGTTTTTCGGCGTATGCCGATGGATTTTCAATGGTCTGGACCTGGTTCAGGGCATCCCGGCTGTAAAATTCCAGGGGAAGACCCAGGGTCCGGGTAAGGGCGAGAATGCCGATTTCATCGTTTTTTATATCAATGGTCGCAAGATTCCGGATGCTGCCAGGCGCCAGCCCCTCGGTCCGGCAGACCCTTTCCAGCAGATCCCGGATTTCGCTTTCAGGCGTGCCGCGATTGCATCCGATGCCCACAGAAAGGGACCGGGGACGCAGGCGAAGGGTCTTTGTCCCTGCTTTGCATATCCGGTCATCCACAAGAACCGCAGGGACATCCTCTTCTTCCGGTTCTTCCGGCGCATTCCGGTCCGCCAGCATGGATGCCGGAATCCGGCCCTCCAGCAGGCCATAGGGATCCATGAGCCGGACCGGACGTCTTTCCAGAAAAGCCATATTCACGAATTTGATGGCTTCGGGATTTTCAATGACCAGCCCGCGTTCCCGGGCAATGAGGTCAATGGACGGCAGGTCATTGGCATCCGTGGCCGTGGTGATCACCGGTACGGCCCCGATGGCTTCTCCCACAAACCGGGCCAGGTGATTGGCCCCGCCCAGATGGCCGGAAACCAGGGAGACGGCGAACCGCCCGGCGTCATCCACGGCCACCACGGCCGGATCCTCGGTCTTATGGCGCAGATGCGGGGAGATCATCCGGACGGTGATTCCGGTGGACATGAAAAAAATATGGGCCCGAAACCGGTAAAATTCCCGGGCCACCGCGTCGGCAAGGCGGTCGAAGGGGATGTCCCTGCTTTCTCCCTGCGCCCGCTTCATGCGTCGGGACACGAAAACAGATACATCGTTTGTCCCATGGGATATGGTTCCGTGTATCGCTTCCGCCAGGCGGCGGGAAAGGGTCAGCCCTCCGGGAGTGAGTCCCCACAGGGCTGCGGGAACCGGAAGATGACCGGTCTCAGGACCGGCATTCATGGGCAAACTCCGGATCATATAATTTGGATTTACAGGGAATTCCGCCGGGCGCCGTATTGAGCGACGGGCTGACCACGATCAGGGCCTGGGATCTGACGCCGTTCTCTTTCACCGTCCGGGCCAGGCGGGAGGCGGGCACCCGGTAGATCCGCTCTTCGGGCTGGCTCACCTTTACGGCGACGGCGCAGGAGAAATCCCGGCCGTAATGGGTCTCGATCACGGCCTGGACTTCTTTTATCTGGGCGATGCTCAGATAAATGGCCATGGACGCCCCGTGTGCGGCCAGAGAAGCCAGCTTTTCCGTTTCCGGAACTTTTGTACGGCCCGAAACACGGGTCAGGATCAGGGTCTGGGTGATTTCCGGCAGGGTGTATTCCAGACCCAGGGCCGCAGCGGCGGCAACGGCGGCGGTCACGCCGGGAATCACCTCGTATGCCATGCCCCGCTTGTCCAGCTCGGCCATCTGCTCAAAGATGGCGCCGTACAGAGAGGGATCTCCGGTATGGAGCCGTACCACCTTTTTCCCTTTTTCCACGGCCGCGGCCATCCATTCGATGATTTCATCTAAGTGGAGGGGGGCGCTGTTCACGGCTTCCGCCTGCGGGGCCCAGGTCAAAAGGGCCCTGGGCACAAGGGAGCCGGCATAGACCACGAGATCCGCCTGTTCCAGGGCGTTTTTTCCCCTGACCGTGATGAGGTCCGGGGCCCCGGGCCCCGCACCCGTGAAAATGACGGGATGCCGCGTCATATGGATTTCCTTTCCTTGCTGTTTATCTGTTTTTCCGCCCTGATGATCCAGAGGGGATTTTGGGCTTTCAGCATCCGGCTCCACGGCATGTCATGGCCTCTGCTGATCTGCATCTGGACGATTTCCGTTTCCCACCCGGCGTTTTCCAGTTCTCCGAGGCCGGCCGACAGGCTGTCCAGCAGGACCGTGTTAATGACCATGACACCGCCGTCCGGCAGCCGCGCACCGCTTTTCCGGATGATGGCGGGCAGGTCTTTTCCCCCGCCGCCGATGAAAATCCGGTCCGGATCGGGAAGGCGGTCCATGACGGACAGGATGTCGCCGTGGTGGATCTTCATGCCGGCCACCCCGAAGCGGTCCCGGTTTTTCCGGATCTGGCGGATCCGCCCGGAATGCTGTTCCACCGCGTGGATGGTTCCGCTGCGGATAAACAGGGAGGCCTCCACGGATACGGACCCGCTGCCGGCCCCCAGATCCCAGAAGACGGCGCCGGGATGCAGCATGAGCTTGGACAGGGTCACGGCCCGGGCTTCCGGCTTGGTGATGAGTCCCCGCTCATGGACAAAGGCAGCGTCGGGCATGCCCGGGTACAGGCGGGGACGGGAAGCCGTCTTCTCCCGCACAAAAACCATGAGATTGGGATCCGGCGTATTTTCGTCTATCGCCTCACCAGGAGCATACCATTGCACGCTCTCATCCGGTTCCCCCAGGCGGGAAAGCACGCAGACGGCAAACCCGGCAATACCGTTTTCCGTCAGACGCCGGATGATCCGGGCCGGTGTGTTTTCCCGGTCCGTGAGCACGGCCAGCGTATCATATTCATGAAAATCCGCCAGGGCATGGCCGGTCAGCGGCCGCCCGTGGAGGCTGATGACGCGGGCGTCATGCCAGGAAAGCCTGAGCCGCGAAAAGGCGGCCGCCACCGAGCTGATATTGGGATATACGCGCACGGCCCCGGACGGCAGTTCCCGGCACAGCCAGGCCCCGATTCCGAAAAACAGGGGATCGCCCGAGGCCAGCACCACCACACGCTTTCCGCTTTCGGCCCGGTCCCGGATGCGGGCGGTCGCCTCTTTCAGCTTTTTGGATATTTCGATGCGCTCACCGGCAAAATCCGGAAAATACGCCAGGTGCCGGATTCCGCCCGCAAGCACGTCCGCCGCCTGAATCAGGGAAAGGTGGCGGGCCGTGAGATCTTCGGGGCTCATGCCCAGGCCGATAATGGATACCGTCATGCCGGATGCCCTTGCCTGTCGTTATTTTCCGCCCTGCCGTCATCTTTTCGGGAATCATATACCGGGCATCCCTCGAAATCCATGATCAGGGCATGGATGGTCATATCAGCGGATGCGAATTTACGGGCGGACCGGATCATCTCCCGTCCCGTCCGGGCGATGGCTTCGGGGCAGACATCCTTGAGCAGAAAAAAGGCCTGCCGGGCCGTATTGGCCTTTCGCACCTCCCGGGCCAGCCGCTGGTCCGATGAGTATTCCGTTACCCATCCCGTCAGCCGTTTCATGCACATATCCGATTTGGCCGCGTGGGTATGGGGAAATCCATAGGCCATTTTCAGGGCCTTGCCGTAAAAAACCGTGAGCACGGCGGCGTCCATTCCGGTTTCCGAGGCAAGCCGCAGGGATTTTTGAAAGAAATCTCCGATCTGGATAAACGCTTCAGCCGGTTCGTCCGGGTGAAGGCGGATGGCGTGTTTTTCGCTGCGCCGGCCCGTGGTCAGATAGACCCGCTTCACGCTGCAGGCCCGGGCCACGGACATCGCCGAGGCAATGGTGGCGATATAGGCCGCGTGGGACATGGGCCGCACCAGCCCGGTGGTGCCCAGGATGGAAATCCCGCCGAGAATCCCCAGGCGGGAGTTGAGGGTTTTTTTGCTCAGCTCCTCCCCTTCGGGGACAAAAACATCCACTTCCAGGCGTCGGGGCGCGGTGATATTCCGTTCCGCCAGAATTTCGGTCAGCGCGGCCCGGATCATCTTCTGGGGCCCCGGATTAATGGCCGGCCCGCCGGGCGGAATCTCCAGCCCCGGCTTGGTGACCCGGCCCACGCCCCTGCCTCCGGTGATGATGATTCCGGATGCCGGGGCGGGTTCCCATTTCAGGGATACGCCGATTTCGGCCCGATGGGTGATATCCGGGTCATCGCCGGCATCCTTGATCACGGTGCAGACAGCCCGCCCATCGACCATGCGGCGGGAATGGATCGGTATCTCGCGCCCCCCCCCGCCGATAAAGGAAATCCAGACCGATTCCGGCGCCGTTCCGTCCACCAGAAACAGGAGCGCCCCCTTGGCCGCCGCCGCCGCCGCCGCGCCGGTGGTGAAGCCGGTGCGCAGTTTCTGTTTTTTCCGGGAAGAGTTCATCGCATGGTATTCATCTGGCGTAAAAAGTATCCACCTGTGCAGGCAGCAAACAGGACAGGCACAGGGGCCTGTCCCTATATCGTTTCCCACAAAAATTCGGCAATATTTTTCTTTTTACTGTCAAAGGAAATGCCCGCCAGGGTGATCTGCAGTTTACAGAAAATTTCCGGCTGTCGAATTGTTTATTGACAACCAATAAAGAATTTGTTTCAATTCCGTAATATGGCACGAAATACAAGAGCGACCGCCCCTGATTTTCTGCATCACATCACACAAAGTAGACGGTAACAGATATTTTTAACAGAGATATTTTACCAGGGAGCGAATATGTCAGACACAAAAGATATTTCATATATTATTGCGCATTGCAAAGAGCTTAACAAGGAATACGGTGAAATCGAAGAAAAAATCCGTGCCTTTGACAAGCATATTAACAAAGTACTCTATGGCCTTTACAGGGAATTTACAGATAAAAACTGGCTCACTCTGTCAAAGGACGAAAAATATTATCTCTTGTTGATATCAACATTTGATGAACCGCAGTATAGAGAAATTTATTTTGACAGAAGAATCTCGGATGTTTTTTGCACTTTCGTCCATGCAAACCCGAATATTAATATGGAGATCAACCAATTCAGCAATGTCAAAGAAGAAGATTACGAAAGCAATAAAGTTATCATCGACAAAGAGCAGTTAGAGAGGATCAAACAGGGCAATACATTAAAGCTGATAGAATAAATCGTGCCTGGCCCTGCGAATCATCATTTTCCACGCGCGGAAAATTGCGTTTGTAAAAGAACTGAAATTCCCCCGGCCAAAGGAGATTCTGGTCACAGGCCAGGTTTTCGACCAGTCGTGCATTTTTTCGGCGGCAAGCCCTGAGAAAAGTGCCCGGTTTCCCTCAAACAATTCTTTCAGGGTGTCCAGAAAAAGGCTTTTGCCAAAACGCCGGGGACGGGCCAGGAAAACATAGTCATACTGCTCAATCAACCGGACGGCATAAGCGATTTTATCAATATATACAGCGTTGCTGTCATAAATTTTCTGCAAGGTCTGAATGCCGATGGGCAGCCGCTTCATATTTTGTCCCTCCTGAATCCTGTTGTCCCTGACTATGCGCCGGGATATCATTCATTTTGTGCAGCCCTCGCTCCGCTCCGTTACGGCGCGGAGGCGCCCCGCCTGCCGGACCCGGCCTGCCAGACCTGCTGACCTACGGGAAGCACGAGCCGGAACCCGTAATAGTGGAACCGGTTGGACGGGCTGTCGTAGAAGCGGTTGGCAGACCGGCAGCTCCAGGCGTAGTTGTTCCAGCCGCCGCCGCGTATAACCCGGTACGAGCCAGTGCCAGCGCCTTCAGGATCAACCACAGCACCATCAGGATAATTTCCATACAAGTCCTGGCACCACTCCCAGACATTGCCAGACATGTCGTAGAGTCCCCAGGCATTGGGTTCTTTTTGTCCAACGGGATGGGGCGTGTTGTTACTGTTTT
>PDWI01002154.1_pt1 | contig 30068 bp, 33 predicted proteins | sample 1430891 | NCBI WGS metagenome assembly PDWI01 (sample SAMN01162508, study PRJNA174530) | Oral metagenome, whole genome shotgun sequencing project. | biome: Marine environment; feature: Marine mammal; material: Swab sample of the gingival sulcus; isolation source: swab sample of gingival sulcus... | reverse complement strand
CCTGTTTTTGTTGTGGTCTAATAACCAAAAAATAAAATATCGCAAATAGTGCGACAAGGGGTAGCAGTGAACTTACTAAATCTCCAGTGCCTTGCATGTTTATCCTTTAAAGTAAAATTTGTAAGGAGTTATTTTACCACTTTAAATATAATAAAAGGCTTTTTTATTGCATTTTTTTTATCAATGTTTATATTATTGGAGTATTTAGATGTAAATATTTTACAAGAAGTTTTTGCATATATAGGCTTTGGATACTTAATAGCTCAAGATAAAAAAGTAGCTTTTTTAAGTGGTTTTTTTGTGGGAATTTTCTGGTTTTATTGGATAAGTTTTAGCTTCATACACTACGGTTTTTGGTATCTTCTACCCATAGCCATCATCGGCGTTGCTTTGATCTATGCTTTTTTGTTTTGGCTATGTTTTAGTATAAACGAAAACCCTTGGATAAAGGCGACTTTGCTAATATTATTTAGTATTTATATTCATCCTTTTGGCTTTAACTGGTTTGATTTAAGATTACCGCTTGTAAACTCTATATTTAAACTTGATATATTAAGCACATTTTTATTTTTCTTCTCTGCGACTTGCTTTTTTACATGTAAAAAATATTGGAAGATTTTAAGCATAGTTTTTCTACTTTTTTCCTATGATACATCCATTAAAAAACTAGACAAATTGCCTTTTAACATTGAGCTAATAAATAGCAATATTCCACAAGGGCAAAAATGGGATATAAATTTAAGAGATAGCTTTATAAATGACAACCTAGTAAAAATTGACCGTGCCATAAGTGATAAAAAAAGAGTTATCATTTTTCCAGAAAGCGCTTTTCCGACCTACTTAAACAAAATGCCAAATCTTTTACATGTATTAAAAGAAAAATCCTTAAATATCGCTATCATCACAGGTGCTTTAACATACGAAAACGACAAATTTTACAACTCAACATATCTCTTTGATAAGGGAAAGATGCAGGTATTTCACAAAGTAATTTTAGTGCCATTTGGCGAAGAAATTCCACTTCCAAAATTTTTAAAAGATTGGATAAATGATGTTTTTTACGATGGGGCTGAGGATTTTTCAACGGCTTTAAAACCACAAGATTTTACGATTGATGATATTAAAATACGAAATGCTATCTGCTTTGAAGCTACAACACCACTTTTTTACGAAGATAACCCAAAATTTCTAATCGCCCTTTCAAATAATGCTTGGTTTACGCCTTCAAGCGAACCTATACTCCAACACTTGCTTTTAAAACTTTTTTCACGCCTTCATAAAACAACTATCTACCATAGTGTAAATGGCTCTAAAAGCGAAATTATATATTAAAGGATTTACATGTATGAACAAACACTACTTCAAATCGCTAAAAACTCAATCAAAGAGCAACTTTTAAATCAAAAAATTATAGATAAAAATACTCTTTTAAAAGAGTTTCCAGCTTTAAGTAAAAAAGGTGCTGTTTTTGTCACTTTAACTCAAAATGGACAACTTAGAGGTTGCATTGGTTCACTAAAAGCAACAAGAAGCTTACTTGATGATATAATCTCGCATGCAAAAAATGCTGCTTTTGAAGATCCGCGCTTTTTGCCTTTAAGCTTAGATGAGTTTAAAAAGACAAAAATTGAGGTTTCCATACTAAGCGAACCTAAAATGTTACAATATAAAGATATTGAAGATTTAAAACAAAATATACAGCCAAATATACATGGAGTTATTTTAGAGCTTAATGGAAAAAGTGCTACATTTTTACCACAAGTTTGGGAGCAACTGCCTAATTTTGAGCTATTTTTTTCCCACCTTTGTCAAAAAGCTGGATTAAAATTTGATGATATTTACAAGCATCCTAAAATCCATACATACACGGTGAAAAAAATATCCACATGAATTTTTACAAATCTTGCAAAAATAAACGCTTAAAATGTCTTTTGTGTTCACACTATTGCCTATTAAAGGATGGGCAAATTGGGCGATGTGGGGTCAATAAAAATGAAAATGAAAAGATAAAATGCCTGGTTTATGGATATATCGACGCTTTAAATATTGACCCGGTAGAGAAAAAGCCCCTTTATCACTTTTTGCCAAACTCAAAATCCTTATCCCTAGGTACTGTTGGGTGTAATTTTACATGTAAATTTTGCCAAAATCACACCCTTTCGCAAAGGCAAAATTTTTCCAAAAAGCGATACTTTAATCCAAAAGATATAGTTAAAATAGCTCTTTATAACGATTGTAAATCCATCTCTTATACCTACAATGAGCCAACTATTTTTTATCCTTTTGCAAAAGAGATAGCCCTTGAAGCTAAAAAACAAAATATAAAATCCATATTTGTAACTAACGGATATGAAAGCAAAGAGGTTATCGAAGATATGGTTGGCGTAATTGACGCTTTAAATGTAGATCTTAAAACCTTTGATAAGGCATACTATAAAGAGCTTGGAGGTCGTCTTGATACGATACTAGAGAACTTAAAACTTTTGATAAATCTTGGTTTACATGTAGAAATTACAACTCTTATCATTCCAACTAAAAACGATAGCTTTGATGAACTATATAAAATAGCAAGTTTTATAAAAGATGAACTTGGAAGCAACACCCCTTGGCACATATCTGCTTTTTATCCAAATTATAAATTAACAAATCTTCCTCCAACTTCAAAAAAGAGTTTAATTAAAACATACAAAATGGCAAAAAGTGTTGGCTTAAACTATGTTTATATGGGAAATATAGGTGTACAAAATCCAACCATTTGCCCAAATTGTGGTGAAATTTTAATCCAAAGAGAGCATTTTGGTGTTACAAAAAATATCTTAAAAAATTCTACATGTAAAAAGTGTGGTACAATTATACAAGGAGTATTTGAATGAAAAAGCTAAGTTTTTATGATGGACATTTTTATCCTAAAACTGAACCTGAAATAAAAGAGTATATCAATGCTTTTAATAAAACTACATGTAAAACTGACATAAAAGATATAAGAGTTATCATTGTCCCACATGCTGGATATATTTATAGTGGTCATACGGCAAATATCGCATACAATCTCGCTTCAAAACAAAAGTATAAACGAATAGTTGTGATGGGGCCATCTCATAAAATTGCTTTTAATGGTGCAAGTATAGCAAGTTTTAAAAGTTACCAAACTCCACTAGGCGAACTTAGTATCGATGAAAATTTTACGCAAATTTTAAAAGAGCAATTCTCTTTTACAGGATTTAATCAAAAGTGCCACCAAGAACACTCCACAGAAACTCAGATGCCTTTCATTGCTCACTACTTTAAAGATGTACAAGTGATAGAAATCGTCTATGGTAAAATTGACCCAAAAGAGTTATCAAAACTGGTTGATTTTGTGCTTAATGAAGATAAAACTTTGCTAGTTATTAGCACAGATTTGAGTCATTTTCATAGTTTAGAAAAAGCGAATAAATTAGATAGCATCTGCATAGAAGCTATAAAAAATCAAAACATAGCCCAACTTTCAAGCGGATGTGAAGCATGTGGAATTGTTGGTATCACTGCTTTTTTACATGTAAGCTTTAAGCACAATTTTAAAATAGATATAAAAGAATATACAACAAGTTTTGAAAAAACAAAAGATAGCAGTTCAGTTGTGGGCTATATGAGTGCAGTTTGTGGTTATGATTAAAATAAAAATAGTAATTTATTTTAATATATAAATAAAAAATAAATTTTGAAATTCAATTTTAATATAAAAAATATATTTTATAATTAGGATATACTATGAGACTTTGGCATGAAAAACTGATACCACAGCTCCCAAGAGAACAGCTTTTAGGACAACATAGAGAGTGTTGTGCTTTAAGGGGAAATGGTTGGGGTAAAAAACATTCGACTGTGGATTATGTATTTACCCACTCACCCTATAAGCTTTTTTGTTATCATTTGCTTATCATCAAAGAGATGAAAAATAGAGGTTTTAAACCTGATATACTCTGGGAAGATAAACTATACCGTGGAAAAACTTGTAAACCACATGTAAAGCTTACACCAACAAATATAGATAAACCAATATACAGTGAGCATAATGAGAAATATTTAAAAGAGTGTATTGAAAATTTGACAAATAAAGGGATTATTTTAAAATAAAATCCGACCAAAGCCAACATTGGTCGGATAAAAAGTAGCATGCCCTTAAATTGGCTGGGCTATATCAACATTTTTAATGCCGTTTTTCTCCACATAACCACTTAGCCCTAAACAAAGTGCACCATCACCTGTGACGTTACAAGCCGTTCCAAAGCTATCTTGAAGTGCGAAGATAGTAAGCATCAATGCTGTTCCTGTTTCATCAAAACCTAGAACGCTGATGATTAAACCAAGTGAAGCCATAACAGTTCCACCTGGAACTCCAGGAGCCCCTATGGCAAAAATGCCGAGTAAGAAACAAAATAACACCATTGTAGCTGGGTCTGGAAGATGACCATAAAGGATAGTTGAAACAGTCATCACAAAAAAGACCTCGGTCAATACCGAACCACAAAGGTGGATATTTGCAAAAAGCGGGATAGAGAAGTTCACCATATCATCTTTTAATGGCGGTTCAGACTTCTTAGCACACTCTAACGATACCGCTAAAGTTGCTGCTGAACTCATGGTACCAACAGCGGTAATATATGCTGGTCCGTAGTTTTTTAGTACATTTAAAGGATTTTTACCAGAATATGCTCCAGCTAAAGTATATAAAAGTGCAAGCCATAAAAAATGACCTATCATAACAATAACGATAACTTTTACAAATAATGGAAATTGTTCTGTAATGCTTCCTTCATATGCAAGTACACAGAAAGTTGAAGCTATAAAAAATGGTAAAATCGGAATAATAATCTTAACAACAATTTTTAAGATAATTTGTTGAAACTCATCAAGCATAGTAGCTATAACCTTTGCTTTTGTCCAAGCAGCCGCAAGTCCCACTAGGATAGAGAAAGCAAGTGCACTCATAACAGACATAACAGCTGGGATAGCCAACTTAAAAGAGACTTCAGGTACTTCTTTCAATCCATCAACTGCACTTGTTACATTTAGCATTGGAATAATAGTATATCCTGCAAATGTTGAAAATAGCGCAGCGCCGAGGGATGAAAGATAGGCAATAGTAACTGCAATAAGAAGTATTTTAGATGCATTTTGCCCAAGCTTAGTGATAGATGGGGCTATAAAACCTATTATTATTAGCGGAACACAAAAAAATACAAGCTGCCCTAGAACATACTTAAAAGTTACGATAACTTTCATAACAGTTTCATCAACATTTAAACCAATAAATATACCTATGATAACGCCTAAAAGAAGCTTCATAGGCAACGAAAAGAGTATCCTTTTCATACTTTTCCTCCAAAGAAAAAAATTTAATCATACATAAAACCAGCCTAACTGATAACCTCGTTCTCAACCATGCTATTGAGTATAATATAACTCAAACTAATTGGTATATTATAACTCCATTTAGCTTTGCTGAAAATTAATATTTAACTAAAATATGTTATTTTTAGTAAATTTTTTAATTTTATTCAGTAGTTCGTATTATTAAGCTTTTTGGAAGTTTAAATTTTTCTATAAGTCTTTTTTCTTCTTCTCTCATCTGTCCGCTATCTGTTTCGTGATCGTACCCTATTACATGTAAAAAACCGTGTATGAAAAGAAGCGATACTTCATCTTCTAAAGAGTGATTAAATTCCAAAGATGCTTTTTTTGCGGTATCAAGACTTATGATGATAGTTCCTAAGGGGGCATGAGGGAAATCTTCTAAGGGAAAACTAAGAACATCGGTCGCTTTATTTTTTCCGCGATGGGCGAAATTTACCTCTTTTATAGCCTCATCGTCCATAAATATAAGTTCTAAATCCCTCTTGCTTAGTTCATTGTAGATATATTGTAGATTTTCAATATCTACATGTAGATTAGTTTGATTATCTATTGAAAGCATTAAAATAAACTCGGATACTGTTTTTGAGCATCTTGACTTAGAGCCTTCAAAAGCTCATCTTTATCGCCTAAAATAAGAGCATATTTAAAATTGTAAGATTTTAACTCTTTTAAATCCCCTAATTCTTTATATAAAAAATTTGCATCCATTGAAGAAGATGAGTTGATAGGTTTGCAGATTAAAAGATTATTTTGGGGTAAGATTTTTAACAAAGATTTTGCCTCATACATAAATAACTCTGCATCTGATTCTACTATCAAAGCTCGCCTTGTTGTTCCAAAAGGTTGGGGTCTTATGTTTGAATCTACAAAAATAACTTCAAAGTTTGAAATGGGTTGAAAATTATCTAACGAAAACTCTATTTTTTTGCTTTTTAGAAAACTCAAAACTCCACTTAATGCTGGTATAAACAAAGAAGATATTGGCACTTTTTGATAATATTCATTTTCATGGATAAATGAACTTGAAAAAATAGAGCCATTTTTTTGAATAGCAGTTTTTGGTTCTGTAAAGATATTTTCGTGAGATGGCGCTATCTTTTGCAAAGCTGATTCATTTGCACAAAATACGTAACTACCATTTTCTACATTCATCAAAGATATAAATGCATCTATAAGTTTTTCAGGCAATATAAAGCACTTTTTTGACAAAGTCATACTCTTTAAGATGCTCTCTTGCAAAACAGAAACTGCGATAAATGTAAGTTTTTTATGGTTATTTTGAAAACGCATTAAACGAGTAATTGCGATATTTAGATTGTGTACCCTTATCCAAGCGATCTCTTCATCGATTATCTCTTGATGATCTTCATAAAGTATCCCATAAGCTCCATTTTTTATAGCTAATGCTATATTTTCAGCTGATGAATTAAGGGCAATATATAAATCGCCCTTTTTAATCTTTTCCGCATGACTGCAAAATCCCTCAAATGCACTTATGCTAGGGTTTGTTTGAAGTTCACCACGGGCAAGTTCAGCTAAATTTTCTACTCTCATCCAACTGACGCACCATTTTGAATTTCACTCTCTGGTCGCATAAGAACTAACTTTTTTCCCATCTTTGCAGCTAAAAGCATTCCTTCGCTTTTAAGTCCCATTATCTTTGCTGGTTTTAAATTTGAAACAACACATATTTGCGTACCTACCAAATCTTCAGGCTTATAATGCTCTTTAATTCCAGCTACTATTTGGCGCGGATTTTCTTCGCCTAAATCTATCTGAAGCTTTATAAGCTTACTACTTTTTGGCACAGCTTCAGCTTCTAGTATAGTTGCTATTTTGAGTTTTGTTTGGAAGAATTGATCTATAGTTATAACATTTATCTCTTCAGCTGGTTTTATCTCTTCAACCTTTGGTTTCATCAACTCTTCTTCTATGCGAGGGAAAAGTGGAGGAATTTTTTTAATCACAAAATCTTTTAAAAGTTCGCTATGCTCAATCAAAGACTTATAAGCGTCAGTATTCATCCCAAAACCAAGTGCATCGGCTATTTTTTTACATGTAATAGGCATAACAGGAGAAAGCAATACACTAACACGAGCTAGCAAGTTTGCAACAAGTGCAACTACCGCTAAAGCCTCATCTTTTTTATCATTTTTCATCTTAGTCCAAGGCTCATGGATTGTGATGGATTGATTTGCTAAACTTAAAACTTTCCAAAGTTCATCAAGATATCGATTTGTCTGCATGGAAGTAAGTAACTCTTCTACATCTTTTAAAATCTTTTCTGCTTCATCTAACTCTTTTTTATGGTATATTTTTACATATTCGCCACTTATTTTATAATCATTATACTTTCCGCTCATACCGATAATTCTATTTAACAAATTTCCAAGTTCATTTCCAAGGTCAGAATTTATTCTATCTACCAACGCACGCTGAGAAAAATCCCCATCTTGACCAAATGGAACTTCTTTAAGCATAAAATATCTAAAATTTTCTAACCCATAAGCATCTGCAACCTCTTTAGGATTTACCACATTTCCTTTGGATTTACTCATCTTCTCTCCATCTCTAGTCCACCATCCATGTGCAGCTACATGTGAAGGCAATGGCAAGTCTAAGCTCATCAAAAATGCTGGCCAATAAATCGCATGAAAACGTAGAATATCCTTACCAACTAGATGAAAAGTTGCCGGCCAAAAATCCATATTTTTCTCATCTTCTCCGTATCCTAAAGCTGTTACATAGTTTAAAAGCGCATCAAGCCAAACATACATCACATGTTTTGGGTCATTTGCTGATTTTGGTAATTTTACACCCCAATCAAAACTTGTTCTTGTAACCGAAAGATCATTTAAACCTTGTTTTATAAAGCTTACAACTTCATTTTGTTTTCCTTTTGGGACAACGCTTTTTTCATCTTTTTCATGCCATTTTAATATCTCATCTTGATATTTACTAAGTCTAAAAAAATAACTTTCCTCTTTGACGATACGTGTTGGCTTACCGCAATCTGGACACCCTTCACCGTCTATCAACTGGGTATCTGTAAAAAAGCTTTCGCAACTTACACAATAATTTCCCTCATAATGTCCCTTATAAATATCACCTTTTTTAAGCATCACTTCAAAAGCTTTTTGAACACCTTTTTTATGGTATTCGTCAGTTGTTCTTATATATTTATCATAGCTTATATCAAACTCATCCCACAAAGCGCGAAACTTTCCACTCACCTCATCAGCATACTCTTTTGGACTTTTATTTCTTAATTTCGCTGCTTCTTCTATCTTTTGTCCATGCTCATCAGTTCCTGTTAAAAAGAAAACCTCATCTCCTTTTAAACGATAATATCTTGCTATAGTATCAGCTATAATGGTCGTATATGCGTGACCAATGTGAGGCACATCATTTACATAATAAATCGGTGTAGTTATATATCTTTTCATATTCTTCCTTATCTTTTCTTAAAATTCAAATCCGCCAGCTTGCCCTTTAGACATACTTGCATAAACTGACTCCACATAAGCTTTTCTTATATCACAATCAAGTACCTCTTCACAACTAAGACAGCTATTTACCTCTTTTTTCTCATGACATTTTTTAAGCTCACTCGTATCATTTTGCAGTTTTAGTTCGTATTCATCGATTTCTAAAGCTTCACTCATAAACTGCCTTTACTTTTTCTATCTCTTTAAGCGATCCAAAAAAACATGGACTTGTATCGTGAGGATGAGATGGACTACGATCAAGCAAACGATTAATTCCATCAATAGCTTTCCCGCCAGCTTTTTCGAACACAAAAGCAAAAGGAAATACTTCAAAAACCATTCTAAGTTTTCCTTTTGGCACATCACTCGTAGCTGGATACGAAAAAAGACCGCCACCTTTAAGTAGTATCTGGTGCAAATCAGGAACCATTCCTCCTGAATATCTCAAACGATAACCATCTTTAAAAATATCATCAACCATCTTTTTGTGCTCACTGCTCCAATGCTTTTGAGTGCCACCTGGTGCGTTATGTTTACCTTTCTCATTTAACTTCACATTTTTTACAAAACCAAATGTTCCATCTTTTTGCAAACGATAAAGTTTCACGTCATCTTGCGCAATCACAAGTTCAACTCTTGGTCCAAAAACCACATAAACACTACTTGCCAAATTCTTACCATCAATTCCACCCTCATAGATACCAAAGATAGAACCGACACTTAAATTTACATCAACTAAAGATGAACCATCAAGAGGGTCATAGCCTATGATATAACGCCCATTTTCATTTACATGTAAAGCTTCATCTTTCTCTTCACTGATAATTTTTTGCACACATTTTAGCTTACTAAACTCTTTTTCTATAAGCTTGTCACACCTTACATCAAGGGCGAGCTGGGTATCGCCTGTAGCGTTAGTATGGCTCGTATAGTCCGTATCTTCATACATCAAAACATCTTTTATCTTTATGGATACTTTTTTTATAGTTTCATATATCTCTTCCATCACTTTACCTTTTTTGCGTATTGTTTTATCCATTTTATTTGCGCATCAGTATCATTTAACTCCATTACATGTAAATCTTTTGGCAAATCATACTCACTTATATCAACATTATCCACCGCTATGGCATCACAAAAAGGAAGATAGTCAGTTAAAATCTTATCTCTAAATATCCCAATTCGCGGCAATGGCAATGTTCTTAAGCCCTCAACCAATAAAAAGTCAAATGGATTTAATGAAGATATAATCTTTTCTAAGTCCATAGGTTGGTTTAAAAAATAGGTACTTCTAGTTGGTGATGTTACTACAACCTCAGCTCCTGTTTGAGCAAATTTCCAACTATCTTTTCCTTTAGTATCAAATACCGCTTTGTCGGCTGGGTCATGCTTAACTATAGCAACTTTTTTCTCTTTTTGTAAAATCTGTGCAATCTTTACAATAGCCGTTGTTTTTCCACTATTTGAAGGTCCTGTAAAGGCGACTGATAAAAAATCCATACATACTCTTTGTTATAAAATTTCACTAAATTATATCAAAAATAAGATTAATTTACGTGTAAATTTTTTCTTACATGTATAAAATTATATATAGGAAAAAATTTAAATTTAAAAAATATATAAAGGTCTATTTAATAGGATAATAGATAATATAACCCCCTAAATACAGAAAAAAGGATATGAATATGAAAACAAAAATTGCATTGGCATTAGCTATAGCTTTGACGCTTTCAGGCTGTGACTCAAAAGAGGAAAATACTCAAAAGAGCGTAAAACAGGAAGTAAGTGTTGAAAAAAAATCTGGAACAGATAAGATAGTCGAGGGAATTGAAGATATATCACAAGATATAAAAAACAAAGCATCTAAAAGCATGGAAGATGTCAGCAAAAGTGCGAAAGAGGTTGCGCAAGATGTGGGCAAAAAAGTAGATGAAAATATAGTTAAACCAGCTTCAAAGGCTCTAAATTCAGCAGTTAAAACAACAAAAGAGGCGACACAAAAAGCAATTGATGCCACCAAAGAAGCTTCAAAAGAGGCACTTAAAACAACAAAAAAAGTAGCTCAAAAAGCAGTTGATGCCACAACAGAGGCTACAAAAGATGCGGTCGATAGCTCTAAAAAAATGATAAAAAAAGCAACTAGTGCATTATCTGAGAACAATGACAAAGGGAAAGCTTTATATACAAAATGCGTATCGTGCCATGGAATAAATGCTGAAAAAAAGGCGCTTAATAAAAGCCAGATTATAGCGGATTGGGATAAAGAAAAAATCCTAAATGCACTTCAAGGATATAAAAATAAAACATATGGAGGAGCAATGAAAGGCATAATGAATGGTCAAGTTTCAAAATTTTCACAAGAGCAATTAGAGCAGTTAGCAGAGTATATATCTACGCTTAAAAAGTGATTGCAAGATATTTGTGTATAGTTATTCACAATCAGTTCATCTTTGTACGATAGAATTTCGAAAAAAGATTAAGGAGAAGAAGATGAAATTAAAAATCATAGCTTTAGGAATCTTAACTAGTGGTGTGATAGGTTGTGCGCAAAATTATAACACTTATGGGCAAAATAGTTACGATGAGAGTCCAAGCAACCACACCCAATACGTGAAAGTGGTTGCCAGTAATCCTGTATATGAAAATGTAGTCCAAAGAGTACCTTATGAAGAGTGCAAAACTGTAAATGTGCCTGTGCAAAACAACACAAATAGTGATATAGAAAATGGTCTGGGCGCACTTTTAGGTGGTGTTGCGGGAGGTATATTAGGACATCAAATCGGAGGAGGAAATGGAAAAACAGTAGCTACAATAGGCGGAGCTATCATAGGAAGTGCTATAGGAAACAACATTTCTAAAAACCATAAAAATGGAAATGTTTACTACGAGCGAAAAAGAATATGTGAACAAAAATATAAAGAGAACACAAGAAGAGTTTTAAGCGGATACAACAATATCGGCTACTATAACGGTCAAAAAATTGTAAAATTCTCCCAAAGAAGACTTATAAATATACCTGTAACTATCTCTATTAGTTATTAAATACCAAAAAAAGAGTTGGTTTAAAATCAACTCTTTTTTTACATGTAATCAAAAATTATCAACCATCAAACTCATAAAAATAGTAGCTAGATTATCTACATGTAATAAATTACGAACTTGTAAGCTAAACTATGTAAAGCACTGACAACAATGCCTCAATTAGTAATATTTTTTATATACAAGGATAAATAACTATTTAATCTTACTTGACAAATATAAACTTTCTCGTTTTAAAACTTTATATAAGCCGAATAAGAATCTTCGTTGCCTACTTTTGACTTACATAAGTCCTTTTCAGTTTCTCCTTTAGTAATTTTACTACAATACACTTGATAGGATATAATTCTTTTGTTTTTAATGAGAGCTATGCGTATTATTCTGCCACTATTTATTAGGGCCATATTCACGTATTCATAAACTCCTCTATCGCTATCTGATGAACTATACTTCCACCCTTTTCCTGATACATTAACTAAGCTTTTCAATGTAATATCACTTTCGCTAATTCCTTGCAAATCAGCAGCATTAGCATAAGCGCTTGGAATGGAGTTTACCACATCTGTAGCTACTTTGAACATGTTGTTTATCTCTGAACTTGCTTTAAGGCTTTTATATTTAGGTATAGCAACAGCTGCTAATACACCTATGATAACAATAGTAAAAATTAACTCTATTAATGTAAAACCTCTTTTTTTCATCTTTTACTCCTTTTATAAAAATGTAATTTTTTACATTTTCCATAATACTAACATCGGAAAAAAAAAAAAAACGATTTATACTTTTTCACAAAAAAATGATAAAAAGAAGATAAATAGTATATTTTTGGGATTTTTGACAGGACAATAAATCCATAAACATAAAAACACCTTGAAAATTCTTAAAACAATTTAAGGACTAAAGGTGGTTTACGCAGTTTGATTTACGACCTTTAAAGAGTTCAAATATAAAGATAATTTATTTATGCAATATACAAAACTATGACTATGTTCATATTTTTTTGTAAGAAGTAGTGCTCATTCGATAGAAGCTATTAACAATATCGCACTTTGCTCTACCTGCATATCTGCTCTTATTGGATTTTTATATCTTGAAACTTAGCTATAAGCGCATAAGTGCTATCTGCGTCTATTTCTAAAAGCTCTTTTAGTAGATTTACATGTATATTCTCAATTGACATTTGGTGATGATAATTTGATAAGCAGTTGTTAAAAGTAGTGATAATATCTACATGTAAAAGTTTTTACATGTAGATAAAAAGTGGCAGTTTTAAAAGTTTATTTATAAGGGAAATTCCCTTACAAATTATTCATCGCCTGCACAAATTGCTGTAAAGACAACGTCAGTTGAGCTATTAACCGCTGTTTCTAAAGAATCTTGGATAACTCCTATCATAAAGCCTATGGCAACAACTTGCATTGCAACATCATTTCCTATGCCAAAAAGCGAACAAGCAAGTGGAATAAGAAGTAAGCTTCCTCCAGCAACTCCGCTAGCCCCACATGCAGCAAAAGCAGAAACTATGCTTAGCAAAAGTGCTGTTGGGATATCAACAGAGATATTTAGTGTGTTTACTGCAGCTAAAGTTAAAACAGTTATCGTTACCGCAGCTCCAGCCATATTTATCGTTGCACCTAGAGGAATAGAGATAGAGTAAGTATCTTCATGAAGATTTAACTTTTTACAAAGAGCTAAGTTTACAGGAACGTTTGCAGCTGAACTTCTTGTAAAAAATGCTGTAATTCCACTCTCTTTTGCACATGTAAATATAAGTGGATATGGATTTTTCTTTGTTTTTACATATACTATAATCGGATTTATCACAAAAGCAACAAAAAGCATCACTCCCACAAGAAGCAAAAGCAAACTAGCATACCCTTTTAAAGCTTCAAATCCAGTCTTTGCAAAAGTATTTGTTACTAAACCAAATATACCAAACGGAGCAAGACGAATGATAAAACGAACTATCTTAGTTACTCCAAGAGAGACATCTTGAAATACAGCCTTTGTATCTTCGCTACTATAATGCATCGCTATACCTATAGCAATAGCCCATACTAAAATGCCGATAAAATTTCCAGTAGCTAAAGCATTTACTGGGTTATCTACCATTTTAAATAAAACACCTTTTAATACTTCCACAACGCTTTCAGGTGGTGTAAGAGATGTAACACCAGCATCAGGTAAAACTAGCTCCACAGGAAACATAAAACTAGACACTACCGCAACTAAAGAAGCAGAGAATGTACCTATAAGATAAAGTACAATAATAGGCTTAACATTTGTAGTATTTCCCACAGTCTTTGTTGCAATGGCAGTTGCCACAAGAACAAAAACCAATATAGGCGCGACCGCTTTAAGCGCACCAACAAATAGTGAACCTAGTATCGAAATAGCAGGAGCAAGCGATGGGGCTATAGAAGCAACTATTACACCTGCGATAATACCTATAATAATTTGGAAAACCAAATTTCCGTCCGTATATCTGTTCCACAATGAACGTTTTTCACTCATACATATCCTTTTATAAAATATTGTTATGCTTTAATATAGCAAAATTTTGCTTAAATTATAAAGATGAACCGCTAACAAAACCGCTAGCCCAAGCAAAGTGAAGATTAAACCCACCACAATCTCCATCAACATCGAGCACTTCTCCACTAAAGTATAAACCTTTTACTAGTTTTGAGCTAAGGTTTTTGCTATTTACATGTAAAAGTGAAACTCCCCCAGCAACAACTTCACTAAAATCTTTACCTTTGGTTTTAAGTGGGGTAAAAGTTAAATTTTTTAACATGTAAGCTATAGCATTTATCTCTTTTTTATTTAAACTAGTTTTTTGAGGTGAAATCTTACAGCGATTTAGCACCAAAAGGGCTAATTTTTTATGAATAAGTCCGTTTAGGATTAAAAGTATAGGCTTATTGGGGGATTTTTTTGAAAATGCAAAAAGTATATTTGCCACATCTTGTTTTAAATATTCGCTTAAACAATCCACACTAACACTTACTTTTTTACCACTTTGCAAAGCGAACCCAACTTCTCTACTAATGTCTAATATGGCTGAGCCTGAAAGCCCATATTTTGTAACTAATACATCATCTTTTACATCAGCTTTAAGCTCATTTTCAACGAAAACTTTCACCCTAGCTTCAAGTTTAACACCTGTCGCCACTAAGTTATCTTCTTTGCACTCTATTTGTACTAAGGATGCGAAAGTAGGATTTATAGTATGACCAAACGATTTTGCAAACTCATACCCACTTTCACTCGAGCCAAGTTTGGGCATAGCACCACTTCCTGTGCATATTAAAACTTTATCATAAGCGTATATTTTATTTTTCACATGTAAAAAAAATCTATCTTTTTTTTCTATCTTTTCCACGTAGGTATCAAGCATCACAATACCACCTAAACGCTTAACTTCATGCAATAAAACATCAACAACACTACTAGCTTGTAAAGAGTGAGGGTAGTACCTTCCGTTTGGTTTTTTATAAAGTTTTAATCCAAGTTCATCAAAGAATTTTTTGCAACTATTTAAATCAAAACGGCTTAAGATACGGTTTATAAACTCCATATCTTCGCCGTGATATCTTGAAATATCAAGATTTTCATTTGTTACATTACAACGACCATTTCCAGTTGCAAGGATTTTGCGCCCTACTTTTGAATTTTTTTCATATATAGTTACCTTTTTGCCACGCCTTAAAGCAACTATACTAGCAACTAATCCAGACGCTCCACCTCCAACAATGGCGCAATGCATCTATTGTTTTAAATCTTCAAACATTTTAAGCTCATCCAACTTCTCCCACGGATAATCAGCTTGACCAACTTGACCGCGAGAAGCAACATCTGCATACCAAAAAGTATCTTTACTTGGTCTATTTAGCCCAAATTTATCTGTTATCCATTTTGGAGTAAGTCTAAAGTTTTCTATAACAAAGTTCGATAAAGCATCATCATCTAAAGAGGTATAAGTTCCCATGGTATCTACTGAAACTGAAACTGGCTTTGCTACGCCAATAGCATAACTAAGCTGCACTATACATTTTTTTGCTAATTTTGCAGCAACGATATGTTTTGCTATCCAGCGAGCCGCATAAAGTCCACTTCTATCAACTTTTGTATAGTCTTTACTTGATTGCGCACCGCCACCTATAGGAGAGTATCCTCCAAAACTATCAACTATCAACTTTCTTCCTGTAAGTCCGCTATCGTGTAAAGAGCTGTGATTTACATATCTTCCTGTTGGGTTAATATGAATGATAGTATCATCTGGATTGTAAAGACTAGATGGAAGTCCTGTTTCATCTATGAGAGTTTTTATAAGAGCTCTAACTTCTTCTATTTTCATATTTTCATTTGATGGCGCTGACACAACTATAGTGTGGATTTTTTGAGGTTTACACTCTTCAAAATTTTCTTTAGTTCCATAGTCTATAGTTACTTGAGTTTTTATATCAACTCCAAAGGTTTGGTTGTTTTTAAGCGCATAATTATAAACTTTATCACATATCATTCTTGCATAAGTTATAGCTGAAGGCATAAAGCTTTCTGTCTCATCTGTTGCAAAACCAAACATTATACCTTGGTCGCCTGCTCCTATCTCGCCACTTTCTTGATCAACTCCTTGATTTATATCTGGACTTTGCTGATTTAAAAGTACTTGCACATTCACATCATCTGGATGCAAACACTGCTCTTTTGTAAAAGCACCTTTTCCGTCATATCCTATGTGCTCAAGTGCTTTTTTGACGATCTTTTCGTAATCTTTTTGACTTAAATCTAAACTAGTTTTAACCTCGCCACCTATGATGACATTTTTTCCAGCAACAAAAACCTCACTTGCAACTCTTGCATTTGGATCATTTGATATTAGAGTATCAACGATACTATCTGATATGATATCTGCACACTTATCTGGGTGCCCTGGACTAACAACTTCTGATGTAAATAGATACATTTTTTTCCTTAAAAATTAAATTTTTGAAATTTTATCATAATTAAATTAAAATTTGATAATTCTTTGCAAAAAAATATATAAATAAAATCTTATGATTTATTTGATGCATTTACTAAACTTCTTTAAAATCATTATGTCCTAAGGTTTCACTGCATTTTAAAAGTTATAAAACGTAGATAAAATTGGATAATAGTTAATTTTTTTGTTCACTTAATTTATACAATTTATTCACATTTTATTTATTATTTTATCATATAATCGTATGAAATTATAAATAAGGAAAAAATATGAAAAGCGTATTAAAATTTACTATTACTTTTGGAACAGGACTAATGCTTCTAGGAGGATGTTCGCTCCATACAAATGATACCGCTAAAAAAAGTATAAGCCAACAACAAATAAACAAAACTAAAACATATTTTGGTATCGTACCATGCGCTTCATGTTCTGGCATCAAAACTTGGATACGAATGGATGACAATAAAAGATTTTCAACCATAGAAGAGTACATGGATGAGGATGATGGCGTATTTGTTGAAAGCGGAAAAGTGCTAAATAAAGGAAATTCCATTTATGCGTTAAAAAGTGAGAGAAATGAGGGAATGGTGACATTTAAAGATAATTCTTTATACTTATTAGGGCAAGATAAAAAATTAAATAGCCTATATGCTCTTGAAAGATTAGATGAATTTTCCACTAAAAACCAAAACCTTTTTGTGCACCCAAAAAGTGTCAAAAAAAGTAATGATAGTATAAAATTTTATGGTGTTTTAAATCTATCAAAAAAACGAAACTCTATAAGTGCAAATTTTGAGATAGATAAAAACTATAATGTAAAAATATCAGATGCAAAATACTACAAAAATAGTTATGCCCTAGGAGATGAGATAGATAAAGAGGAGTTTTTAAAAAACCAAAACAAGCCTTTACTAAAAGATGATTTGATAAAAAATATATTTCAATATTACGATAAATAATATAAAATTTATTCACTTTTCTTACATGTAAACTTTTTACATGTAAGAAAAATCCTCAAAACCACTTGGCTCTTTTGTGGCGATTTTAAGATGATTTAAAAACTCACTTTTTGGTATATTTGTAGCGCCTAAAGAGAGAAGATGAGAGTTTGAAACTTGACAATCTATAAGCTTAAAATCGTACTTTTTAAGCTTATCAATAAGATTGACCAAAGCTACTTTTGAAGCATCACTTTTTTTACTAAACATACTCTCACCACAAAAAATTTTACCGATACAAACCCCATAAAGTCCCCCTACAAGTTCACCTCTAAACCACACTTCAACACTATGGGCGTAGCCTTTTACATGTAACTTTTCGTACGCTTTGATAATTCTATCATCTATCCAAGTATCGATACCATTTTCAACCCTTACTTTTTGACACATGTTAAGAACTTGCGAAAACTCCTTATCGTATGTTACATCATACTTTTTTATACTTTTTCTTAAGCTTTTTGATACTTTTAAATTTTCTACATGTAAAACGCATCTTGGGTCTGGAGACCACCAAAGTATGGGTTCGTTTTTATTAAACCATGGAAATATACCGCTTTTATATGCACTTATAAGCCTATCAACACTCAAATCCCCTCCCCATGCAACAATGCCTTCTTTGGTGCAAAAATTGGGAAACTCGCAAGTGTTTATATCAACTGAAGGTATAAGATACTCATCCACTCACATACTCAAAGCAAAGTTTTTTATGTTTATATGAAATCTTAACCACTCCGCCATTTTTCAACTTACCAAAAAGTATCTCATCGGTTATCGGCGTTTTAACCTCTTCACTTATAACACGTTGCATCACACGAGCGCCTAAAGTATCACTATATCCTCTGTTTGCCAAATACTCCTTAGCACTTTTACTTGCGCTAATTTTTATATTTTTATCTTCTAGTTGAACATTTATCTCTTTAAGCATTTTTTCAACAACTTTAACCATAACAGAGTTTGCAAGGGGCTTAAAGTGAACGATGCCATCAAGTCGATTTCTAAATTCTGGAGCAAAAAAGTCTTTGATGGCACTATCAGCTTTAAACTCCACATCTTTAGTAAATCCAACCGTAACGCCCTCTTTTGTACCAAGATTTGAAGTCATAATGATTATAACATTTGAAAAGTCAGTTTTCGTACCGTTATTGTCCGTTAAAGTCGCGCTATCGAACACTTGGAGTAAAATGTTCAGTAAATCCCCATGAGCTTTTTCTATCTCATCAAGTAAAAGAACACAAAATGGGTGCTTTTTTATGGCTTCTGTCAGCTGACCGCCATCTTCAAAACCCACATATCCAGGAGGTGCACCAACAAGACGTGAAACTGAATGTTTTTCCATATATTCACTCATATCATATCTTTCAAAATGAACGCCCAATATGCTAGCTAACTGCTTAGCAACCTCGGTTTTTCCTACTCCTGTTGGTCCAGCAAACAGAAACGAACCTATTGGGCTATTTGGTTTGCCTAACCCTGCGCGCGAACGTTTTATGGATTTTGATAAAACCGTTATGGCTTCATCTTGACCAAATACTCTTTTTTTAAGTTTATTTTCCAAATCTTTAAGCATAACCACATCATCAGAATTTATCTGCTTACTTGGTACATTTGTGATTTTTGCTAATGTATTTTCAATATCACTAAGCTTTACATGTAGTTTTTTTCTTTTTTGCAACCTAAAAGAAGCGCCGACTTCATCTATCAAATCTATAGCAGAATCTGGCAAAAACCTATCGTGAAGATATTTTTTAGCTAACGTTACAGAGGATTTTAGCACCTCATCACTATACTTTACCTCATGGTGATTTTCATAAGTATCTTTTAATCCTTTTAAGATCTTAAAACTATCATCTTCGTTAGGTTCAGTTATATCGATTTTTCTAAATCTTCTTGAAAGCGCCTTATCTTTATCGGCAAAATTTCTATACTCCGCATAGGTAGTTGCCCCAATGCACTTTAATTTTCCAGAAGCTAAAGATGGTTTTAAAAGATTAGACAAATCAACTGAACTTCCACTCGTGCTTCCAGCCCCAACGATAGTGTGAATCTCATCGATAAATATTATCGCTCCTTCGATACTCTCCAGCTCTTCAATAATGCCTTTTAATCTCTTTTCAAAATCCCCTCTATACTTGGTGCCAGATAAAAGTGAGCCTATATCTAAAGCATATATAGATGCATTTTCTATGGCTTTAGGAACTTCTTTTTTAGAGATAGAAAGTGCTAATCCCTCAACTATAGCAGTCTTACCAACTCCACTTTCTCCAACTAAAAGTGGATTATTTTTTTTGCGTCTGCAAAGTATCTGCATCATACGCTCCAACTCATCTTCGCGTCCGATTAGAGGATCTATCTTACCTTCATTTGCAAGCGCTAAAAGGTCAATTGTATATTTTTTTAACGCATCTACTTTTTTACTATCTTTTTTTACATGTAAATCTTGCTCTTGTAAATTTGTAACTGCTTCGAGTACGCTTAGTTTATCAATATTTTGAAGAGATAGAAGATGTACACCAAATGAACGCTTTTCATCAAGCAAAGATACAAAAAAGTCTAAAACGCTAGCCTGCTCTTTTCCGGCATTTTTTACATGTTCTATCATACCGTTTACACAACGATTTAGCGCAACTGTTTCTAGAGGCTCAACACCGCTTAAACTCTTAAAGTTTTGCTCAAGATAGTTTTTAAGATTAAACTCCAAAATACCAATATCACCACCGCAATTATTTATAACCTCTTTTACTAAATTATCCCCTAAAAGTACATAAAACGCGTGTTCAACAGTGATATATTCATGACCATTTTTTTTAGCAAAATCGTAAACAGAATTTAATAAATGTCCTAACTCGTTATCATACATCTTCACTCCTCTTCTATGGTTACTCTTAAAGGAAACCCCTTCTTTTTAGCTTCCACATGAACATTCATAGCTTTTGTTTCGGCTATCTCATAAGTATAAACCCCACAAACTCCGCGCCCTTTTTCATGTACAGCATACATTATCTTAACAGACTCATCCAAAGAGTGGTCAAAAATATTCATCAAAACACTTACTACAAACTCCATACTTGTATAATCATCGTTAAGTAAAACAACCTTATATAAAGGTGGCTCTTGCACTTGTTCATACACATTTTCTATAACTTCAATATCTTCACTAGTTTTATCCAAAACTAATTCCTCTCACTTATGGCTTTTAAGTCACTTTTTATGGTATTTATACCCACATCACCCACATAAAACTTCAACCCACTTTTACCTTCCCAAACATCTTTAAGAGTTTGGTACTTTCCATTTTTAAGTACAACTTTAAATGGAAGTAAAACCGCTTTTTCATAACCTATATCTTCGGTTATATTTTGAACTATTTTCTCATTTTGTTTTGAATTTGATATAAAATAGTGCGCATTATATTTATCTGAAAAATTCTCTACAACATACTCATCATCAACATCTTCAAGATATGTTAAACCTATTATCACCAATTTATCACTTTTTTCTATTTGCAATGCTGTAAGATTTGGTGCTTCATTTTGACAAGGTGGACAAAAAGTTCCAAATATATCAAGCATAACAATCTTATTTTTATCTCCAACTAACTCAAAACCATTTTCAAGCCTTTTTAGCTTCTTCTCTCCACCTTCAACACCCTTTAAAGTTATGATATCTCCTGTTTTAAAACCTGTCTTTAAAACAGCATCATCTTTTTTTTCACACCCTAAAAAAACCAAGCCTAATATTAAAATTATTAAAAATTTTTTCATCTAGTAACCTTTTACAAATTTTTTCATAGCAGCTTTTGCCTCACGTTCTGCCTCTTTTCGCTTTAATGTTTCGCGCTTATCATGCATCGCCTTACCGCGTGCAAGGGCGATTTTTACTTTGACTTTATTTTTTGCATTTAAGTATAAGCTAAGAGCAACTATAGTCAGCCCATCTCTCATAACTTTTGCATGTAGCTTATCTATCTCTTTTCGATTCATTAAAAGCTTTCTATCTCGCTTTTCGTCAGGTTTAAAGTGAGGATTTGCAGTGGAAAAATATGTTACATGTGAACCTAGCAAAAACAACTCATTTTTAATAACCCTAACATAAGAATCTTTAAGATTTACTCTACCTTGCCTTATGGATTTTACTTCACTTCCTCTTAGCTCAATCCCTGCTTCAAAACTCTCTAATATCTCATAATCATGTAAAGCTTTTTTATTTCTTGCTAATGTTTTACCCATTTTCTACCTCAAAAACACTGCTTCCGCTTCCACTTAAAAAACATCCTCTTTTTTCATACTTTTTTAATTCATCATATATCGATACAGCTGGAAGAAAAAGATCATTTAACAAAGTGTTTTTAAAACTACTTAAAAGCATCTTGCTTGAACATAGCTCCCAAGAAGGATTATAACATTTAAACTCTTCATTAAATGCCCTAAACACAGCTGGAGTTGAACACTTAACATCTGTATAGATAAGCTTTATAGGAGGCACATCGTCATCTATTTCTTGGATAACTTCGCCGATACCACTTACATTTGCACTTTTAGCTTCACTTATGAAAAATGGCACATCTGCTCCGATTTTTAAACCTAAGTTTATCAGTTTACTTTTACTAAGCTTAAGATTTAAAACTTCATTGCACAAAAGCATAAAACTTGCGCAATCACTACTTCCTCCGCCAAGCCCTGAACATTCTGGTATATTTTTTTCAACTCTTACACGATAACTTTTAAAAAACTCTTTTAACTCATTTTCAAAACCAGCACTTTTTAATACTTTATAAGCTTTTGTTATGGTATTGCTCTCATTTTTGCACCCAAAATCCCCAACTAACTCAAACTCATCTAAACTCTGCTTTTTTTCAAAAATTATCTCATCACTTAAAGCTTCAAATCTAACAAATCTTGATTTAAGTTCGTGATAGATACCTCTTTTTTTGGTTAATTTTAGATAAATATTTAACTTTGCAGGTGCAAGTTTTTTCATGATTTTATCTTCTTTTGAAGAGTAGTTAAAAGCTCATCCGCATTCTCGCTACTTGCTTTTATATTGGTCTCTTTTACAGCACTTTCAAGTTCATCTCGAAGTATAATCTTATCAGGTGGAGCTGAAAATCCAAGCTTGATAGAACCATTGCTACACTCTATAACTTTCACATAAACATCATCGCCTATTTTTACTCCCTCGCCCTCTTTTCTAGTTAGTATTAACATAATTTCACCTTATTTAATTCATATTTTACACTGTCATCTTTTATAGTAATTATAGCAAATTCATCATCAAAACTTACCACATAAGTACCGTTTTCTTGGTTTTTAAAATCTTCTACATGTAACTTTTTCCCAAGTTTTACATGTAAAATATCTTCTAAATACTCATTTTTTTTTAAATCCAAATACCCTAAAGGGTCTAAAAGTTTCTCATTTTCATACTTAAATTCACCCTCACCTAACCTCTCAAGTGCCGTTAAAGCCCCATCAAAACCTAATTTCTTTGCGATAATTTGACCTAAACTTCTAACATATCCACCTTCACTTACGCTAACTTCAAATGTCACAAATGGATGCACATAATGCAAAAGTTTTATATCGCTTACATACATAGTTTGTTTTTTAAGTTCAAACTCTTCATCATTTCTTGCTAGCTTATAAGCCCTTTTTCCATCTACTTTTTTAGCACTATAACGTGGCGGAGTAAACTCAACTTCACCTTTTAGTGAGCTAAATATAATATCAAGCGAACTGCCATGAAAAGGCATCACATTTTTTACTTTACTAATACCTTCAACATCCAAAGTATCGCTACTTGCCCCTACCCAAAGAGTTGCACGATACCGTTTTGGAGTTTTCTTTATAAAACGAAAAAGCTTTGTGTATTGCCCAAAAGCAATGATAAGAACTCCGCTAGCAAAAGGGTCAAGCGTACCAGAAAATCCAGCTTTTTTTACTCCATACTTTCGCTTTATGGTTGATAAAAAATGATTACAACTTAAGCCTTTTGGCTTATATGAGACAAATATCTTATTTGGCATTACAACTTCTCAACAAACGTAGCAAGTATCTCTTTTTTGGTACCACCAAAATTTATTTTTAATTTAAATTCGCGCTTTATTTTACTAATTTCCAATACTCTTCCAACACCAAAAATTTTATGTTTTACCAAATCACCTTTTTTAAAGCTAATACTTTTTTCAAGCGTTAAACTTCCCTTGCAAATACCGCACTCTGTTAGAAATCTACTCTTAACTAAGTCAGTTCTTCTGCCCTTATAAAACCTACTTTTTGAACAACTTAAAACCAACTCTTTTTTTGCTCTTGTTAATGCCACATACCCCAAGCGCCTCTCTTCTTCCAAATCCATACCATCGCCAATGAGCGGAAAAAAACTCTCCTCTAATCCTATAACAAAAAGATAGTCAAACTCCAATCCCTTACTTGCATGTACGCTCATTATAGAGATATTTTCACTATCAATCTGATCTTGGTCACTTTGAAGAGCAAGTTCATTTAAAAATCCATCAATCGTCATATCAGGCATTTGTTTGATTTGGTCGCGAAAAAAACCATAAAATTCATCTATATTTGAAACCCTATCAACATAGTCTGGCAATTTTGAATAGTACTCTTTTAGCTTAAACACCTCTTCAAGTTTATCGACTATACTATATGTCGCCTCTTTTGATACCTCTATCATCTCATCTATCTCGCCTACAAAATCTTCAAGAGAATTTAAACTTTTCTTGCTAATCTCATCGCTTAATCTCTCTGGATTTGATTTAATATACTCATATAGCGACATCTTAGCATCATACGCACCGCGAGTTAGCTTATCTAAAGTAACTTTTCCAAGTCCTCGTTTTGGGCGGTTTACAATACGCCTAAAAGAAAAATCATCATTTGGATTTGCGATAACTCTTAAATAGCTAATGGTATCTTTTATCTCTGCTCTTTCATAAAACTTTATACCGCCTACCATTTTGTAAGATATGCTGTGCTTATTTAGACCCTCTTCTAAGGAGCGGCTAAGAGCATTTATACGGTAAAGTACTGCGATTTGCTTTGGATCTACTCCGCCATCTATAAGTTTTCTTATCTTACTTGAAATGATATTTGATTCAATTATCTCATCTTCTGCTTCTATAAACTCTATATCTTTTCCATCACCATTTACACTATAAAGATTTTTTCCTAATCTTCCTCTATTGTGACCAATTAATTCATTTGCTGCACTAAGTATCTGATTTGTAGAACGATAATTTTTCTCTAATTTTACAACTTTTGTGTTTTTATAATTATCTGCAAATTCAAGTATATTTTTGATATTTGCACCCCTCCAGCCATAAATACTTTGGTCGTCATCCCCAACCACACATATATTATCGTGAGTAAAACAAAGCTTTTCAAGCAACTTACACTGCAAATCATTTGTATCTTGATACTCATCTACCATTATGTATTGATAACGCTCACTTGTTTGGCGACATAGCTCTTCGTTTTCATCTAGTATCCTATATGTTAGACATAACAAGTCATCAAAATCTACCAAATTATTTTGCTTTAAATTCTCCTCGTATTTTTCATATATGCTTGATATTTTTTTATATAAAACTTGTTCGGCTCTTTGTTTTGCCATAGCAGGAGTTAAGAGTGAGTTTTTATAGCGTGAAATTTCATTAGCCAATGTCGAAACAGGAATGTCGCTTCCAAAGCTTTTTAATATTCTTTTTTTATCGTCTGTATCTATAACTACGAAAGTATTTTTTCGTCCCAATTTTTCTATATGAAATTTTAAAAATATAAGCCCAAACTTATGAAAAGTACACAAAAGAGGTGGGTAGGTTATAGGCGCATCGATATCTCGCAAAAGCCCTAAAGCCCTCTCCCTCATCTCAGAAGCAGCCTTATTTGTGAAAGTAAGTGTTAAGATTGATGAAGGGTCTATGCCGACTTCTCCTACCAAATACGCAAGACGTGATGTGATAGTTTTGGTTTTTCCACTTCCTGCACCTGCTAGTATGAGTAATGCGTTTTCAGTCTGTTTTACTGCCTCTTGCTGTGATGAGTTTAAGTTTTTTAAAATCTCTTCCATATTTACTTTCACTTTATAATATTTTATCGTTATAGATATCATATTGTAACAAAAAGTAAATAAGGAAATACTGATATTGCATTTTTTTATAAATTTTATTGTTTTTTTAAATTATTATATGGTATTATAAAAATAATTATTTTTTAAAGGATTAAAATTGTTGAGAGATTTCGCAAAAATAAACACATTTTTGACCGTGGTTAGACAAAAAAGTTTCTCCAAAGCTTCAAAAAAGCTAGGTATTTCTCAACCTGCTGTTACTCAACAAATCAAACTATTAGAAGCTTATCTAAAAGCTCCTATAGTAGATAGGAAGAAAAACGGGGTGGGGCTAACGAAAGCTGGAAAAGAGTTTTATAAAATAGCGCAAAAGGTTGAAAGATTTATAATCAATACCGAAAAAGAGGTGATGCAGATTATAGACAAAAAAGCAACCTTTATGCTTGGAGCTTCAAGTTCCATAGGTAAGTATGTAGTTCCAAACTTTCTTGGAAGTATCAAAAATGCGATAGGACATGATATCAATGTTAAAATGGCAAACTCAAATGAGATACTAGAACTTCTACTAGATAGAAAGATAGATATAGGACTAGTAGGCGCTACTTCGCCAAACAATGCTATCATGTATAGAGAATGGTTTACTGATGAGCTAGTTCTTTGTTCTAAATTTAAGTTACCTCAATACATAAAAAAAGAGGGCTTTTATGATTATAGATGGCTAACTCGCGATGATGATTCAAGCATACATATGGCTTTACAAGACCATTTTTTAAACCTTGGGCTTGACTATGGAAAATTTGATATTGCAAGTGTTGTTAGCTCTTCAACTGTTATCAAACAGACTCTTTTAAAAACACCTATAGATGAAAAGAAACCACTTATTGCCTTTATGTCTAAATGTGCAATAAAAGACGAACTAGACCGCGGAGAACTACATATAGCTAGAATAAGAGGTATAAGATTCGATAGAAAACTATATGTTGCTTACTTAAAAGAAGAGAAACAAAACGCTCTAATAGATACGGCCGCAAACTACATCATATCAAAATCAAAATTATAATAAAAAATCTACATGTAAAACTACATGTAGATTTTTTATTTGAGTATATTTTTGTTTTTAGGATTTGATAAAAATAGATTCATAGATTTATCTAATCCTTCGCTTTTACTCTCTTCTTCTATCTCTTGTTCAACCTCTTCGATACTTTCTTCTTCTTGTATAGACATATTTATCAAAATAGGCATATCTTTTACAATTATCTGCAAAATACCGCTTAAATCAACACTAACGTATGAGCCTATATTTTCCTTTCCAAAACCAGTTTCAAAGTACAAAGCGGTTTCATCTATTCTAGCGCTTTTAAAAGTGTAGTTTGCTAAAGAAAATGGTGTTATAGGTCTACATTGTTTCACAATATTTTCTGGTAAAGGTGGATCAAAACTAACTTTTTGAATATTTGCAAGAATTGTAAATTCGATATTTTCTTCAAATAAAAGTTCTATCACTTCACTTATATGAACTTGCATCAAGTCCGAAAAAACTGGGTTTGTCAATAATTTATCTAACATTTGCTAATCCTTTAAACTCTTCAAGCATACTCCTTATCTCCTCAAGCCCTATAAGCCAAAAATCCTCTTTGTCTATATCAAACCCAAACATACCCACAAGCTCTTTTGGACTTTTACTTCCACCAAGAGATAAAAACTCAGTATAAATTTTTATAAAATCTTTACATGTACCACTTTTATAAAGACCATATAAAGCTAAAACTAATAACTGTCCATAACCATAAGCATAACAATAAAAAGGCGAATGTATAAAATGAGGAATATAACTCCACCACATCTCATAATCGTTACCTAAAATCACACTATCACCAAAAAGCTTGCGGTTTTCTTCCATCCAATAGCGGTTAAAATCATCCAAACCAAGCTCACCTTCGTGGGCATGAACTTTTCTTTCAAAGGTTGTAAAATTTATCTGCCTAAAAAGTGTAGCAAACATATCTTCAAGCTTACTTCCCAATAAAGCTAACTTTTCATCATCTTTAAGCTCTTTTTTTAAGCTATCAAATACTAGCATTTCAGCAAATACGGACGCTGTTTCTGCTGTTGTTAGTGGGGTATCACTATTTAAATAACCTTTATCACGAGCAAGATACTGATGAATAGCGTGACCTAACTCGTGGGCAAGCGTAAAAAGATCTCTTCTTTGATCTGTATAGTTTAAAAGCACATAAGGATGAGATGATGTTACGGCTGGATGAGAAAATGCACCTCCTCGCTTTCTTTTTTTAGGGTAAACATCTATCCATTTTTCATCAAAAGCCTTTTGGGCTATCTCATAAAATCTTGGCGAAAACTCTTTAAAAGCTTTTAAAACTCTTTGTTTTGCATCATCATACGCATAAACACCATCAACATCTTTTAAAGGTGCATATCTATCGTAGTCATACAAAAACTCATATCCTAAAAGTTTTCTTTTTAGCTCATAATATTCGCTTACTATCTTGTACTCTTTTTCACTGGCTTTTATAAGAGAATTTACACTTTTTTGTGTAATTTTATTATCTAAATGCCTTGGAGTTTCGGGGGATTTATATGAACGCAATTCACACTTTATCTTCAAGTCTTTTTTAATCATATTATAAATAAAGCCTAAAAGATGCTGTTGCTTTTTAAGTCCCTTGTTAAACCCTAAAGCTGCTTTTTTTCTCACTTTTCTATCTTTATCATGCAAAAGACTTAAAACCTTCTCTTCTGACATCTTCTCTCCATCAACGATAAACCTAAGCGTACTAAAATGTTCATCAAAAAGCCTAGAAAATGCGGACGCTCCTAACACTGACTTTTTAAGCATAATACGCTCTTCTTTTTTACTTAATTGATGTTTTTTATTTTGCTGTAAAGATACAAGATAGTATTCATATTTTTTACATGTAGATATAAATTTGTTTTGCTGTTCTTTGGTTAGGGTGTTAAATTCAAGTTCAAAAAATAGAGTCTTTTCATTTATTTGTGTATATATCTCTTCATATTTTGCCAAATATGAACCTTTTGTCGAATCTACACTAAAACACAAAAAGGCGTATGTGAGAAATCTTCCAGCACCCTCTAGTATTCTTTCATACTCTGTTAGAGCTTTTAGAAACTCTTGTGAATTTAAACTTTTTATCTTTCCGTTGTAATTATTTGAAAATGCTAAACTATCTTTTAATAAGCTTTCAACACTATCATCTATTTGATTTTGATTTTCATACAAATCATCTAAATTCCAATTATTGTCATTCATATAAGAACCTTTTTTTATTTTTATTATTATACCATATATCAAAAAATGTTAAGCAAAAAATAGATAGAATTACCAAAAAATTAAGGAAAAACTAGATGAGATATGCCCTATATATGGTATTTTTACTACTTTTTTTAGGATGTAGCACAAAACACAAAGTGGGATATTTTGATACCCAAAAGAATCAACAACAAGCAATCATAAATACAAAAAAAGCACACTTTTATATAGGCAAACAAAAGTACCTCATATCAGCCACATATTTAAACCCTATAAAATCTTTACATGTAAAAGATGAAGAGCGTTTTTTAATAAGCATATATTCATCAAATCTAAATCATAAAAACATCATAACTAAAGCAAAATTAAATAACAAAAAAGAGAGAATTACATGGAAGCTAATAGAAACAACAGATCCACTAGTAAGCTTTAGCCCAATAGTAAGCAAATGGGGAGATTTTTACATTCTAAAAGCACCAAAAACAAAAAAGGAGCATCTAAAGCTTACTTTGGAAATCTATAAGAAGCGGATGGTTTCTTTAAATTTTGAAAAGCCCCTTTTAAAGTAAAAGGTATGCCATATATCTTAGTGTATTGAACATAATTTGTTAAAACTTTTTTTCCGTATTCCCTGCTCTCTTCTCTATCTACCAACTCCATAGATAAAAAAGGTTCAAACTCACCATCTTTAAAACGTCTTTTAAGCATCCTTCTTGTAAATCCAATACCGCCGTTATATGCGTAAGCTACTAAAAGCGGATTAAAAAGATAGGTTTGAAGATAATTTA
>PDWI01002153.1_pt1 | contig 30069 bp, 47 predicted proteins | sample 1430891 | NCBI WGS metagenome assembly PDWI01 (sample SAMN01162508, study PRJNA174530) | Oral metagenome, whole genome shotgun sequencing project. | biome: Marine environment; feature: Marine mammal; material: Swab sample of the gingival sulcus; isolation source: swab sample of gingival sulcus... | reverse complement strand
CAAACCCACAAATTCTACATTAGCCCACATTACCCAAAAACTATCAAATTATTATAATAGCCAAAAGTTTAACAACAAAATATAGCAACATTATGAATACAAGTATTAAAACACCAATAACATTGCAGTTCAAAACAGGTTTAACAAAAGAATTAATACCTGAAATACAAGAATTAATTGAAACATCATTTGAACCAATTAAATTTGAATCTTATGATGAAGAAAATAACATCATTAATTTGTTGTTAAATGGTCCAGAAACATATTCAGTACAATTAGTATTTGAATATGGTTTAATGATACAAAACTTTGAAAGACAAGTAGTTGAAACAAATAGTATGAACGAACTATTAGATGAACATTTTAACCATACAAATGAATAATATTATGTATATACCATTAGACCACATATTAGCATTTGTATGGTTATTATTTATAGTATTTATATTCTATATTAGTAATCAAAAACCAAACAAGAAATAAAGTTTTGGCTATTAATATTAAAAACAATATAAAACTCTTTATTCAAGGATAAACAATCAGTAAGGTAAGAGTGTTATAGAAGATAGCATTTGGTAGGTTCAATTCCTATGACTAATAAACTGAATCAGCAGTTGTGTTTATTTAAGATGTAGTAAGACATACAAAATATAATATACAAGTCAAAGTATATACTATCCTGACTGATATTCAGGTAAAGAGTTTTTTTAACAAATACAATAACAATTAAAAATGGAGTTTTATGATACTAACATTTAAAGGTATAGAAGGTTACAATACACTTAACCATTTACCATTCAACAGAAAATTTAGTGTAAGAAATGATTTAATAGAATCAATGAACAAAAATGGTTTTGTAATATCAAGGTTACTTGATTTAATCAAAACAGATATATTTACAGGTAAGATGGAATTATTTATTGCTGATGGACAGCATAGAGCATTAACAGCATCTTTTTTAAATATTGACTTTTATGGTGCTGTAACTAAAACCATAAAAAGAAAAGATTATGAAACAGTAGAAGAAGCAAAGAAAGAAATAGTAGAATATGTAGCAACATTAAATTCAGGTCAAAAACCTTGGAAAACAATCAACTATGTAGAATCTTATGCTTATCTTGGTTATCAACATTATAACAAATTATTAGATATACATAATAATAACCCTTATAGTGTTGATACTATTGCTGCAATACTTGGAGGTTATAGAGGTAAAGGATATAATTCAAATAAATTAAAAAATGGTACATTTACTATAACACAAGAAAAAGAAGCATTAGATACTCTTAAATTAATCAAGAAATTATGGAAAATTGAAAGAGTTACATCAAGAATGGCATTAGCAATACATTATGTGTCTTCTTTAACTTACTTTGATGAAAAGAAGTTTATTAATAAATATAAAGAGAATATAAAATCAATAAAAGAATTAAATTTAGATGATTATACTGATATATTTTCATCTTGGTTATAACAACAAATTTTAAAATACAATATTATGAAAACAATTTTAGTAGTTTATTCAAACAACAAGTCATTAACTAAAAATCAAGTTAATGCAATGAAACATTATGCTTTTAATACAGAAAGTGATTTAAAAGTAGGTGATGTAATTGTATCATCAGCATATGATACAGCAATGCATATTGTAAGAGTGTTAGAAGATTCATTCAAATACTACAATGCAACAACAGGTGAATTAACAGACAAATTTACTTCAACATCATTAAGAGAAGTTAAAACTCTTGTGATTAGAGAAGATGATGTAGATACAGTTTATGGTTCAATAGTAAAACAAGATTAATTATGAAATTATCAAGAGAAACAAAAGTATTAAGGTTAATTTTACTATTCTTTACAATATCTTTTTGTATAGGTTTTGGTACAAGATATTTATTACATGATTGTTCTACATCAAAACCAAAAGTTAGTAAATCAATTACTGTTAAAGGTAAAGCATCATTTTATGGTGCTGCCTTTGATGGTAAGGTAACAGCATCAGGTGATAGATACGACATGAATCAATACACTTGTGCTTCACCAAAATTACCATTTGGTACAATATTACTTGTTACAAATACAGACAATAATAAATCTGTAATAGTTATGGTAAATGATAGAGGTCCATTTAAAATGAATAGTAAAGGAAGACCATTATATCCTTTGAAACCTCATCCAACAAGACTATTAGATTTATCAAAGAAAGCATTTAGTGAAATTAGTGATATAGAAAAAGGAGTTATTAACATCAAATATGAAATATTGAAGTATGATAGATAAATTAGTAGGTTGGTTATGTATTTGGATATTCTTTGGTTGGTTAATATATGTATTCTTTGGTCATTCAGTAACCAAATTAGATAAAGATAGTAAACAATTTAATATTATCTTTATGTATTGGATAGCAACATTACCAATTACATTATTAATCAAAGCATATGATTCCATATTTGATGATGATTAAAATATAAAAAGAGTAGATTAAAGTAATTGTTGCCTTGCCGATATATTTACAACAATTACTCTACTCTTTTAACAATATCAGTCTGAACCTGTAACAGACTTGGGGATAGCAAGACCATGGTAAACTTGTGAAATGATGACCTAAAAACATAATGTCAGGATTTATAAGGTAATAAATTAAGGTTGTAACCCAGAAGAAGTAAAAGATACATCTTTCCTTAATACCTTATATCTTATAGGACAAGGTTCACACCTTGTCCTTTTTTTTTATTAATTAATAAAATAGAGTTTTATAAAAATGAAAGAAACAAAATTAACACCTCATCAACAAGAGGTACTTGATAAAGCAATTACAATATTAAAATCAAATGATAGATTGCTTATTAAAGGTTCTGCTGGTGTAGGTAAAACCTTTTTACTTAATGAACTGATAGAACAATTATTTTACAAAGAAGTAATTAGTAGAGGTTCTATGGTATTATGTTCTGCACCAACAAACAAGGCTGTTAAAGTTATTATGGACAAAATACATAGTGATAAGACAGTTGAGTTTGCTACAACACATTCAGCATTAAGATTGAAAAGAAAGATTAACTACAAAGATGGTAGTATAACATTTGAACCAGAAAAGAATATCAAATATCCACCATTAGAAGGAGTAAGAGTTCTTATTATTGATGAAGCATCTATGTTAAGTACAGATTTGTTGATGATTGTTGAGGAAACAGCCAAAAAACAAAAATGTAAAGTCATATTTGTAGGTGATGATAAACAATTAAATCCTGTAAAGGAAAATATCAGTCCTGTATTTCTTGGTGAACCAAATCTATTTACTGATAAAGAATCAGCAATGAAATTTATTAGACAATATGTTGATAACAAACATACATTAAGAAATGTAGATAGAAAATTCTATGTACATATTCCATACCATGATGTAGAATTGACAGAAATAATTAGACAAGGTGATGGTAATCCTATCATTGATTTATCAAGAAATCTTGATAAGATTAAGACAAGAGAACCACATTATACAGTAGGTGAAGACGGAACTGATTATCCAAAAGGTTATTTATATTCTTATGAACAAGATTTAATTATTGATAGACTTGCACAAGCAAATGGTACAGATGAAATGAAATATCTTGCTTATACCAACAGAGAAGTAGATAAGGTAAATAAACTTGTAAGAGATAAAATTTATAATGGTTCACCAAAAAAGATAGAATTAGGTGAAACATTAATATTTAATACACCTTATAGAGAACAATATTTTACTAACGAGGAAATAAGAGTAAATAAACTTGAAATAGTTGTAATTCCTTTCAAATATGGTAATAATAGACAAGGTAAAGAAGTACCAGATGAAAATCAAATACCAAGATGGAAAGAAATAAACCTAAAAGTTTATTCTATTAATCCTTATAGTGAAAGAGCAACACCATTTTCTACTGGTGAAGTAAAACATAAAATTCTTGTAATTCACGAAGAATCACAAAGACAGTATGACCTTGTGGTTAAAGAATTACAAGAGAAAGCAAGAAATGGTGAGATAGGTTGGGTTGATTACTATGAATTTATAGAAACATTTGCTGATTTGAAATATAATCATGCAATTACAGTACATAAATCACAAGGTAGTACATTCAAGACAGCAATTATCAATGTGAAAGATATAGGTATTAACAAAAATATTACAGAACACAAAAGATTATTATATACTGCTGTTACAAGAGCATCAGATTTAGTAGTCCTTTATAATGTATAAATATGACAAAGTTTTTTAAATTACAAGGAAAAATAACCGAAATCTTTAACAAGATAACAGTTAAAAGAAAAGGTTTACCTGATTTTACTAAAATTGTTTTGTGTATTGTTACACCAGATGGACAGAAATTATATCCAGAATTAAGAAACAAAAAAACAAAACAATTAAAAAGTATTGATGTAAGTAAACCTGTTGAGATAGAATATTCATTTCAAGGTTCTGAAAAGAATGATAAACATTATAATAATATATACATTAACAAAATAAAAAATATATGACACCAGATGTAAAAACATACATATTTGCTCTATGTTTCTTGGAAGCAATAGATGAATTAGAAATACAGAGTAACTATGTAAGAAGATTAAAACAATCTGGTAATAGATTTACAAAAGATGTAGAAAAGTTTTGTGATGATGTATTTGATAATGTACCAGAAGATAAAAGAATGTATATATCCAACATACTATGTGAAATAACAAAGAGATTAGATAACATAATAAATGAAAAAGTATGAGTAAGAAAGTATTAAAATTTACAAAAGTTCAAGAAAACCCACGAAGAAAGTTTTATAGTTTATCTGAACCAATCAAGAAAGTACCAAATGATGATTTTGATTGGGAAAAAGAACATATAGAATTAAGAAATCAAAAGAAAGAAGAGTATAGAGATTTTATATCAGAAAAAGGTATTACTGCTATTTGTATTTCTGATGCTCATACACACCAAGAAAGACTTGTATTTCCTGCTATGTTAGTTAAACATTCTATTAAAACACCTACACAATCAGGTAAAGATGAATATTTACCATTAGTGGGATTAGAAATAGATGGTATTATGACTATGATGATTCATGGTGGAGATGGTTCAACAATGAAAGAACCAGAATATTATATTAAAAGAATTGCTGAATCAAATAATATGGATTATGAAATCATTGAATAAACGATGGCTGTGGGATATTGAATGTTATCCTAATTTGTTTCTTATTTGTGCAAAGAATGTAGAAACAAAAGAAAGAAAAACATATCAAGTTAGTCCTCTTGGTGATGACAGAATAAGTATAGCAAATTGGTTGAAGAATGATGTAGAAGAAATGGTAGGTTTTAATAGTATCAACTATGACTATCCTATGTTACATTATGCTTTAACAGATTTATGGAGTTTAAAAGGTAGAGAATTTTGTGAAAGATTGCATAAACATTCAAAAGATTTAATTAGAGGTAAAAATATGTACCTTGATGAAACTGATTATATAAGAAAACAAATTGATTTATTTAAAATAAATCATTTTGATAATAAAGCAAAAATGACTTCATTAAAACTTTTAGAGTTTAACTTGAAGTTAGATAATATTCAAGAATTACCTTATAACCCAGAAGTAGCATTACAGCCATCTGAAATCAAAGAAGTGATAGAATATTGTGATAATGATGTTGATGCAACAGAGTTAGTGTACAATGCCACTTTAAGTGAGATAGAGTTAAGAGAGAAATTAAGTCCTCAATATGGAATTGACTTTACTAATTACAATTCAACAAAGATAGGTGAAAATATTTTGATTAGTAAGATTATCAAAGAGTTAGGTGAACATAAAGTCTATAGAAAGTATATGACTGATAGAGGTGAGAGATTAGAAATAATCAATACACCAAGAGAGAGTATAGCATTAAAAGATGTTATATTTGACTATGTTACATTTACAACTAAACCATTTAAGAAATTATTAGAATGGTTTAAATCAAAAGTGATAATTGACACTAATGGTGTATTTAGTAATATTCCTGTTGAAGAATTAAAGGTTATTGAAGGATATTATGCTACTGAAAAATTGGCTTGGAATGCTACCAAAGAACAAATGGTAATGCAGAAGATGATTAATACCAAGAATGAATTAAAAACATTGAATATTAAACAATTTAATCTTCAATATGATTTTGGTGTAGGTGGTCTCCATGCTTGTGTACCACCAGGAATTTATGAAAGTGATGATGAATATACAATAATAGATGTTGATGTAACAAGTTTTTATCCAAACCTTGCTATAAAAAACAAAATTTATCCAAAACATTATGGACCAGAGTTTTGTGATATTTATGAAAGTATATATAAGGAAAGGAAAAAATATAATAAAAAACAGTTTCCTGCTGAAAATTTAGCATTAAAGTTGAGTTTGAATGGTGCTTACGGTAAGTCAAATAGTTCATATTCAGCACTTTATGACCCATTTCTAACGATGTCTATAACAATTAATGGACAAATGAGTTTATTAATGTTATCAGAAAGATTCCATTGTGAAATACCTGATATACAAACATTACAAGTTAATACAGATGGTACAACAGTAAGAGTGAAAAGAAAATATGTTAGTAAATTATACGAAATATGTAGGAGATGGGAAAGTTATACCAAATTACAACTTGAAGATGTTGTGTATAAAAAGATGATTATCAAAGATGTAAATAATTATATCAGTTTGAAAGAAGATGGTGGAGTTAAGAGAAAGGGTGCAGCATTTATTTACAGAATTGGTCCTGGTGAATTAGAATTACATAAGAATTTCTCTATGCTTGTAATACCAAAAGCATTAGAAGCATATTTCACCAAAGGTATTAGTCCAGAAGAGTTTATCAAAAACCATGATGATATTTATGATTTCTTTAAAAGAACTAAAATCAAAAGGTCAGATAAATTATTTTTCAGAGAGTATGATAAGAAGGGTAATATACTAATGGAAGAAGAACTACAAAGAGTAACAAGGTATATTATTTCTGGTTATATTGAAGAAGAAAAGTATAAAGTTAAGAGTGAAACTTCTAACAGAATGCTTACAAGAAGATATTATCATAATAGAGGTCATGGTAGAACTCTTATCAAAGAGATGCCACCACTAAAAGGTAAAACAGAACCAAGAAATAATAATGTAGAAGCAGGTTATCTATGTAGTGTATTTAATGATTTGAATGGTGTCAATAAAGAATACATTAAATCATTAATTTATCATCAATATTATGTTGATGAAGTTTACAAAGTAATTAATTTAATTGAATCAGATAACAAAGTTTAACAATGAAACAACTAATAGGTAAGGTACTTCTTGACATTGATGAAGTACACACAGCAGTATCAGAATTAGAAGAAAAGTATGGTAATCAAATATTTTTCTGGAAAACAGAGAAATTAATTAAAGAAGTATCTAACTATTGGTTAGAACAAGGTAAAACAGATGAAACAATTAAAAAAATAAAGAATGGACAACAAACAGAAAACATTATTACAGAAAGAAATAGTTGATGGTCTTGAATCAAAACCAAAAGGTAGATTGTTACTTGCACCAAGGATAGGTAAAACAAAATTGATGATAGATTTGATTAAAAGAGAAAAACCAAAATCAATATTATGGGTTACTCCTGAATCAAATTTGGCAACAAAGGACATACCAGAGGAATTTGAAACTTGGAAAGCAAAAAGGTTCTTGAAGAAATTGACTACAACAACTTGGTCATCATTAAATAAGATACAAGGTCATTATGATATGATTATCCTTGATGAAGAACAATTCATTACTGAAAATAATGCTCAATGGTTATTACTTGGTACATTAACTTATAATAGTCTTATAAGTATGACAGGTACACCAACAAAGCATTTTGATAAAATGGATATATTCAGAAGATTAGGATTAACCATATTATATGAAATTCCTATTAATGATGCAGTTGATATGGGATTGTTATCAGATTATTCTGTTAAAATTGTTCATATATCTATGTCAAGTGAATTAAATCTTGAAGCAGGTAATAAAAATAATAGATTTATGACCTCTGAAAAGAAACAATATGTTTATCTTGATAATAGAGTTAGTCAAGGTTTAGAGTATGGTTGTAATGATTTACAATTCAGAATACTTGCAAGAATGAGAGCAATTAAGAATAGTCCATCAAAAGAGAAAGTAGCAAAACACTTGATGGATAATTTGAGAGGAAGAAAACTTTTTTATTGTGCAAGTATTAAACAAGCAGATAAACTTTGTAGTAACACATATCATTCAAAAACTAACAATGAAGATTTAATCAAGTTTAAAAATGGTATTGTAAACAGAATTGCAATGGTTAATGCTGGTGGTACTGGTCATACTTATAAAGAGATAGACCATTTAGTATTAGTACAAGCAGATTCAGATAAAAATGGTTTAACAAGTCAAAAGTTTTGTAGAACATTACTTGCACAGAAAGATTATAAAGCCACTATTTGGATAATCTGTTTAGATGGTACACAAGATGATAAATGGATTAGTTCTTTTCTTGAAAGATTTGATGAAAGTAAAGTTGAACATATTGAATTTAAAGATTTAAAATTATGAAAATCAATAGTGAAATAATAGAAATTCTTGCTGAATATAATATTCACAAGGATAATGCAATATGTTATCTTATTTCATTACATTTTGGTTATAAACCATCTTATATTCCTGATGATTTCAAGAAAAAGATGAATACAACCAGAATTTATGAGATAGATAGACATAATTCATTACAATGGAATGTACCATTATTTCAAGGTGATGATAAAAAGACAGACCCATTTGATTGGGTGAAGACTGAATATCAGGTATTATTTAAAAATACAAATTTAAGTAGAGCAGGTAATGGTAATGAATGTGTGAGAAGAATGAAAGCATTTTTTGCTGAAAATCCAGATGTAAGAAAGGAAGAAGTGCTTGGTGCTGTTGAATTGTATTTAAGTAAAACTGATAGTGATTATATCAGAACATCTCATTACTTTATTGTAAAAGGTAGAGGACTTGACAAGATTTCTGATTTAGAAGAATGGTTGAAAATTTATAGAGAAAAAGAAAGTAAATCTCAACCTGTAACAACAAATACTACTGGAAAAGATGTAGTAAATAAAATGCAATAATTATGACAGAATTACAAAAGAAAATACAAGAAACATTTGGTACAAAAGAAAATCATGAGAATACATTAAGATTTATGTTAAATTCAGAGTTAGGTACTTGGATTCAATTACAAACTAATGAAAATATAAATAAATTAGCAATTCTTTTAGAAGAGTATCATCAATCAAAATCAGAATAATTATGGTACAAATAAAGAATTATAAAGAAATTGATGGTGATTTCATTGATTTAGTAAAATCAGGTGAGTATCATATTTCTTGTCATGGTGCAAATTGTTTCAAAACAATGGGTGCTGGGATAGCAAAACAAATTTCTCATTATTTTCCTGGTGTATATAATGCTGATAATGAATGTGATTTGAATCCTATACAAAAATTAGGTAATTTTACTTATGCATATTCAGTAAATTATGGTTATATTTGTAACCTTTACACACAATATAATCCTGGTAAAAACTTTGATTATGATGCTTTTGTATTATGTTTGAAAAAACTAAAAATGACTTTTCCAAGCAGAGATAATGAAGGTAACCAATGGAAGATATTATTTCCTTTAATTGGTTGTGGTATAGGTGGTGGAGAATGGAACAAAGTAAGAGATATTATATTAACTGAATTAACAGGTTATTTTGATATAACAGTAGTAAGGTACAAAAAGAAAAATGAGTAATTTTATAGAAGAATTTAAGAAAGGACAACAAGGAAGTAACCAAGGTATTCCTTTTGGTCCTGGATTAGAAAATCTTACTAAAACACTAAATGGAGTACAAAGGCATATGATGTATGGAATAGGTGCTGCACCAAAAGTTGGTAAATCAACCTTTTCAGATTATGCTTTTGTACTCAATCCTTATTTGTATCATGTTGAACACAATACACCAATAGAATGGATATATTTTTCATTTGAAATTGATAGAGTTAGTAAAGAATTTGATTTTGCTGCATTCTTTTTATACCATGATTATGGTATAGAGAAAGTAAGATTAGAAGAAGGACAAACTCATAAAGGTGAAAATGTTATTGATATATCATCTCATTATTTAAGAGGAAGATTACTTGATGATGATGGTAATTTAATTAAAGTAAAAGAGAGTATTCAAGAAGTATTGAAGAAGATATATGCTGAAAGAATAGTACCAATGTTTGGTGAATTTGCAAAAGATGGTACTCAATTAAAAAAAGGCTTAATAACATTTGTTGAAGACAAAGACAATCCAACAGGGTTAAGGAATTATTTATTGGCTCATGCAAGAAAAGAAGGTAGATTTATTGGTTCAACAATAGGTACAAATCATAGAATTAGTGGTTATATTAGAAATCCTGATATACCAGAGAAATATACTATTATCGTAACAGACCATTTAAGAAAATTACAATTAGAAAGAGGATTTAACCTTAAACAAACTGTTGATAAGTATATTGATTATTCTATTGAATTTAGAAATTGGTGTGATTATACTTTTGTACACATTATTCATACAAATAGGAGTTTAGCAGATGTAAAAACTATTCAATTTAATAAGAATAATCTTTATCCTACAAGTGAAACAGTAAAAGATACTGGTAACTTATCAGAAGATGCAGATTATATGATTACAATGTTTAACCCTAATGATGATAAATACAGAATTACAACACATTTTGATTTACCTATTAGAGATAAAAAAGGTAATCCTTACTATCCTGATATGAGGACAATACATTTAGTGGAAAGTAGGCATTGTCTATTCCCACAACATTTTAGAACAACAATGAAAGGTAATATTAAAGCCTTTCAAAAATTTAATACACAAATATAAATTAAAAAGTCATGACAGAAGAACAAAAAAAACAGTTAGACAAAAAAATCAAAAATTTGGTTGAAGCAGTAATTGATACAGTTGCTGTTGATTTAGAAGAGGTATCAAAAAAGGTAATAACTGATTTACAAAATCAACAATCAAGTTATTTACCTGTTGAAGTATTACTTGAAGGTAAATTAATTACAAGAAAGAAATGGATAGGTGAAAACAAAATGACTTATTTGTTTTTACTTGAACCAATGAAAGTAAAAGTTGGTGAAAAGACAAGAAAACAAGTTGATGTTGATGAAATGATGACTGATTATCAAATTATGATGAGAAGTACAGGATTTGATAATGTTAATCAAGTTCAAGTGTATCAATTAACAACAGAAGATTTATTGTCTAATGATTGGATAGTTGAAGGACAAGATAACGAGTAATTATTTAAAAATTAGTATATTATGGGTGCAAAGGTATTAATATTAGGACAATCAGGTTTCGGAAAAAGTACCAGTATTGGTAAATCAGAAAAATTAGGTATTCAAGGACTAAATCCAAAAGAAACCTTCGTAATTAGTGCAACATCTAAACCATTACCATTTAAAGGAAGTAATAGTTTATATAAGATGTGTGAACCAGGGAAACCACCAACAGCAGAAAATGGTAATAGATATTACAGTAATCAAGGTGATAAGATTGCTAAATGTATCAACTTTATCATTGATAATAGACCTGAAATTAAAAACATAGTGATAGACGATATGAACTATGTAATGCAGGACTATTATATGGCAAATGCTATGAGAAAAGGTTTTGATGTATTCAAAGAATTAGGTTTAATGATGAATGCTATCTTTGATGCAATGGAAAGAAGTCATAGTATTAACTTTTATTGTCTTGCTCATTTTGAAGAGTATAGAGATAGTAATAATGACACTATGTCTTATAGGTTTAAGACTGTTGGTAAAATGGTAGAGTGTTAATCTTGTGCCATTACACATTTAATTGCTGGAAACTCTTGAAGGTATATCAACTACAATAGTGGAGAAATCACACTATGAATGTTTGAAAATGATATATTATAAGACAATCAGCAGCCAAGTATCTAACCTTGTTGTAAAACAAGTATGATAAAGGTTCAGAGACTATCCCTTGTTGTGAGGGAGTACAGATATTTCTAATCAAAATATTTGGAAACAGTGTGCATTTTTAGTATCTTTGCAACAGTTATGAAAACAAAGATATACATATTAAAACATCCAGATACTCTTGAAGTAAAATATGTAGGTAAAACAATACAAACATTAAAAAAGAGATTATCTGGACATATAACAAAAGCAAAAAGAAGTAGAACAACTCATATATCTTGTTGGATATATAGTTTGTTGCTTCAAAATAAAAAACCTGTAATAGAATTATTAGAAGAGGTAGAAAATTGGGTAGAAAGAGAACAATATTGGATAAATTTTTATCCTAATCTTTGTAATCATAGTATTGGTGGAGAATCTGGTACTCTTGGTTATAAAATGACAGATAAACATAAAGAAAAAATATCTAACTCACTAAAAGGTAAAAAAAGAAACAAAGAAGTGAGAGATAAAATATCAAAAAGTCATAAAGGTAAAAAACTTAAAAAATCTACAAAATTAAAACTAAAGCAAATAAATACAGGTAAAAAATATTCTAAACAAAGTAGAATTAAAAGAGGTTCAAAGAATGTAGAACAATATGATAAAAATGGTAATTTAATAAATACATTTTATTCATTAGGTTTTGCAGCAGAACAGACAGGTTTTAGTAAAGGAAACATTAGTTCAGCATGTTTAGGTTATTTAAAAAGTGCTTATGGTTATATATGGAAATATAAAAATGAAGATATAGTCCAATCTACATAGTGATATGTAGGCAACTTTGTATAAATTGATTATTTATATAGTAAAGGAAAGTTGCAAAGGTGATATAATGGCAAGATTATATTACTCCAGAAGGTAAATTTGATATTGTATTATTTGGAAAACAATCTTATGATGAAAACGAGAAGAAACCTATCAAACAATTTGTTACAAACTTTGATGGTCAATTCCCAGCAAAATCAGCACCAGATATGTTTGATGAGGTGTATATACCTAATGATTTAGGTTATGTAAATAAAAAGATAAATGAATATTATGGTTAATATTCAAAAGAGTAAGTTTAATTAATAAATATTTTAACAATGGCAGATTTAAAAGAAACAAAGGAACAAAAGCCTATTGAAATCAAGTATGAAACCCTTAAAGAACAAGTAGAGAAGGGTATGAAAAGAAAAGAATTAGCAGAGTTTTATGGTTTACCAGAAAGCAATATGGCTAAAATTCTTAAAGATTGTGGATTAAAAATTAGAAAATTCCACAAGAAAAAGTATGTAATTACTGGTCTTCCTGACACAGAGAAGGCAGTAGAAGAAGGTGAGCAACCAGAATCAGAAGATGTTGCTGAAAAACCATTTACAGGTGTTCATATAGAACACGAAGAACAACCAGAAGAGGAAGCAAAACCTGTTGATGAACAAGAAGCACCTGTTTGGGATTAATTAGTGGAGTTTTATAATTAACAAATAAAAAAAATATTTAATAACAATTTTAAAATAATAAAATTATGGCAGATTTAAAAAAAGTTTTCGGTGTAAACGAAACAAGTGATGATTTACAATCAAAAGGAGGAGTAGGATTTGGATTGCAAGAAAATGCAAAACTTACTAAATTTGAGTTAGACAAAGAAAATCAATATGGACCACAAATTGTAGGTGAAGTAACACTTACTAATGGACCAGTATTAAAATGGTGGTTAAATTTACAAGTACATCCAGATGCAAAAGATGAAGAAGCAGAATTAATTAACAAATTTGCTGCTATTAAGCATGTTATTAAGGCTGTTGGTGTAACAGATGAACAAATTGCAAAAGCAACTGCAAATGTAACTGATTTTATTGATGGTGTAGAAAAAGTGTTAGGTTTATTACCAAATGACTTTGCTACAAAACCTGTTGATGTGTTTACAGAGTGGCAATTAAATATTCCTAACGGTCAAGAACAAACATTTGTTACTTTACCAGGAAATATGAAAGGTGGAAGATTTATTTGTCCTCATGTTGATGCAGTAGGTTCTTGGAAAGAAGAAGTTGCACCAAAAGAGTATATTAAGTACAAAGATGATGCAGGTAATACTCACCCATTAGAAAAAGGTGTTGCATTTATGATGAGTGCAAGAAGTTATCAGCAATTTAAGAAAGATGCAAAATCTGTTCTTGATACTGCTGCTAATGGTGGAGGTAAAGAAAATGCAGAGAAATCTGTATGGTAAAATGTTTTAATTAATTAATGAAAAAGAGAGGGTCAAACCTCTCTTTTTTTATATTTTTGTAGTATGGTTTTTAATTCAGATAATAACGATTTAGAAAGAGGGTTTATCAATAAAGATAGACTTTTACAATATGTTTCAGAAGAAGACATATTTGAGTTAGTATTTGGTTATAAACCAATACCTTATGAATATGTAACATCACCTTTAAGAAAGGACAATAATCCTGGTTGTTATTTTGATTTTAGACCAAATGGCAGATTGTGTTTTGTTGATTTTGGTGGAAATATTAAAATTAATGGTAGAGATATGGTAAATATTGACTGTTTTGATGCAGTTCAATTATATTATAATTTTACTAATTTATATTCCACATTGGAGTTTATTTATAAAAAATTGATACTTGGTAATAACATAAAAAGACAACCAAAAATCAATAACATAAAAAGACAACCAAAAATCAATAACATAAAAAGACAACCAAAAATCAATAACATAAAAAGACAACCAAAAAGAAAAAAGAAAACAAAAATATTTATAACAGCAAGGACTTTACAAAAGAAAGACCAATTATATTGGGAAGAATATGGTATTACAAAACAAAATTTAATTGAAGATAATGTTTTTCCAATAACAGGTTATACTGTAAAGAATGGTAAAAATGGTGATTATCATAGAAGAATTTATGATTTATGTTATGCTTATACTGATTTTGAAGAAGGTAGAAAGAAAATTTATAGACCTTATCAAAAAGGTAGAAGAAAATTCTTGACTAATTGTAATGCATCAGATGTAGGTGGTATTAATAAATTACCATTTGCAGGACATAATCTTGTTATATCAAAATCATATAAAGATTATAGAGTTCTCAAAAATTTAGGACTTGATGTAATATGGTTTCAAAATGAAGGTATGTTCCCAGAAGAATCATTGTTAAAAAGTTTATGTATGACATTTGATTATGTTACAGTATTCTTTGATAATGATGAAACAGGAATAAAAGCAGCAACTAAATTAGTTGATTTAATTAATTCTTATTATCCTGGTAAAGCAGGAAAAATACATTTACCAATACCTCTATTAAAACATAATGTAAAAGACCCATCGGATTTTTATAAAAAATATAATGAAAAGTTACTTATCAGATTTTTAAAAGAAAAAAAATTATTATGAACATAATAAATAATATTCATGATTCTTGGAAACCAGTAATGGGTATGCTGTACCAAGAACCATTGAATACATTAAGAAACGAAGTATTACTTAATTGCTCATATCAACCTCAACCTGAAAATATTTTTAGAATATTTGAGAAAGATGTAAAAGATATTAGAGCAGTAATACTTGGACAAGACCCTTATCCAACACCAGGAAATGCAATAGGTAGAGCATTTGCAATTAATAAAGATGTAAGACCACCAGTTAGTTTAAAAAATATTATAAGAGAAGTAATAAATGGAGGTTGTCTTAATTGTGATGAAAATCATAAACAAGAATTAATTGAAAATATCTTTGTACAACACCCTCAATATCAAACACTTGAACATTGGGATAAACAAGGTGTATTTTTACTTAATACAGCATTGACTGTGGAAACAGGTAAAGCAGGAAGTCATTTGAGTTATTGGAAACCATTTATACAAAGAGTTATTAATTATATCTCAATAGAAAACCCTTGTATATGGTTATTATGGGGTAGAAAAGCACAAGCATTTTTACCTTATATAGAAGACCAAATGATTATGGATAATCACAATGATGCTACAATAGAATATGTACCAGCATCAGGAATAGAAAATTACATATTTACAGCACCTCATCCAGCAGCAGAAGCCTATGCAGGTGGAAAAGCAGGATTTTTTGGTTGTAACCATTTTAAGTATGTAAATAAAGTATTAGAAGCAAATAAGAAAGAAACAATAAACTGGTAAAATGGAATTTAAGACAGTAAAAACAGATGTAGATAAGATTGGAGATATTGAATCAAACGAAGTATCTATTGATGTAAAAAACATTAATTTTATAACCACTATTCTATCAACAAATTTATATTCAAATCCTGTTTCATCTTTTGTAAGAGAAATTGTAAGTAATGCTTGGGACTCTCATGTAGAAGCAGGTATTGATGAACCTGTAATATTAGAAATAGGTGAAGATACAGAAGGAAATTACTATTGTAGAATACAAGATTTTGGAGTTGGTTTAAGTGAAGAAAGATTTAATGATATTTATAAGAATATTGGTAGTTCAACCAAAAGAGATAGTAATGAACAGATAGGTGGGTTTGGTATTGGAAGATTTAGTGCATTGGCAGTATCTGATATAGTTCATATAACATCAATATATAATGGTAAAATTTATAAATACCTTATGTATAAAGATGGAATGAAAATAGTCATTGATAAACTATTTGAAGATATTACAGATGAAAGAAATGGTGTTGAAGTAAGAGTACCTATTGAAAATGATAATATGTTGTATCAATTTTCAAATGCTATACAAGAACAATTAGTATATTTTGAAAATGTTTATTTTGTTAATAATGTAAAAGATAAACTTAATACATTAGAAGAAAAGTTTAACAATTACAAAATCAAAACTTATAAACATTTCAAAGTTAATAATATGTTTTTTGGTAGTATAGATTTAATTCTTGGTAAAGTTAGATACCCTTTGAGACTTGAAAACTTGAATAAAACTTATACTCAATATCAACAATATTTACCAATTAGTATTGTATTTGATATAGGTGATTTAGAAGTTTCACCAACCAGAGAGGAAATACTTTATTCAAAAGCAAATATCAAAACTATTGAAGACAAATTAGAGTTAGCATTTGATGAAGTTAGAGAAATAATCAAAAAGAATACTAATAAAGATTTTGATAGATTTTATGATTATTTACTACAAATTAAAGAACCTAATAAAATAACATTACTTCATAGTAGTTATAGAGGTTTAAATGATGTAAATGTAAAAGGTGCTACAAAAGATAGAAATTATACTTTAAATGGTGTTAAATATGATGAAACTGAGTTTATTAGAATACATAGTTTTATTACAAGTTATAAAGGTTTAAATACAAATTATATATTTGATAATGATAACACAAGAATAAAGTATGAAAGAAAATTGTTTTCTTTAGATACTATAAAAAGTAATATAGATAATTGTTATCTTGCTGATTTAGGTAGTGTAAAAAATATTACCAAGACTTATATTAGAAGTGAATTTTATAATAATTCTTACTTTTTTAACTATGGTAAAGACACTGATTTAAAAAAGATTTTTAAAGAATACAAAGATAATTATATAAGGAGTAATTTAGGTTCAAATGAAAAATTTAATTACAGAATATTTAAGTTTATTTTCTTTCATTTTGTTAAAAATGTATCAAAGTTAAAACATATTAACGATGATGTAATACCTAAACAATGGATTTTAGATTATAAAGCAGAACAAAAAGCAAAAAGAGAGAAATCAAAAAGAAATATTATTGATAGAAATAAAGAAATTTATCTTCATGTTTTAAGAAATTCTTTTAAAGGAGATAGTATTGTAACAGATTCACAGTTATTTAAAATTGATGAAATTGTAAATAATCATTGTGTAATTATTTATGCAGATAAAAATAATGATGAATTTAAAAAATGGTATGATATATTTGGTGATTTTACTCATTATAAAATGGTTCAAGTATCACCAACATATTTAAAAGTATTAGAAAACATAGATAACTGTATTAAATTTGAAGAATTTATGGACACAAAACAAAAATTAATAAGAAATATAGGTACAGCAATGTATATTTTAGACAAAGTACCTTATATAATGGATTTGGCTTCTATTAGAAATTTAGATAAAATATCAGAAAAATTAGATAAAACAGTATATGAATTAAGTTCTCATATAAATAAACAAATGAATAGATTTTATTCTGGTAGAGAAAGAAATAATTTATACCAAGAAATTTATGAAATGTGTAAAGAAACTGGTTATTTTAATTTTAACATAAAAGGTCTTGTTGATGAAAATCAAAAATTGTTAGAAAATGCAAAAGTATTGATAGCAATGGCTAATGATAATTATGCTGGTAGAGAAATACCAGAAGAAAGATTACCTTTTGTAGTTGATTATATTTTATCAAGAAAGTTATTTAGACCAAAGTATCAGATTGCATTAGAAAGTAAAAAATTAATTAATAACAAATAACATTATGAAAATTTTAAGATTAAAAAACAACTTGACAGTTGTTTTATCAGATGGTTCAATTCTATCTGTTAGTGATTGTACAGATGAGATGTACAACGACATATTTAATCATCAAGATGATGATAATTATGTGAGAAATTTACTAACACCTAATTTTGAAAATGTAAAGGAAGAAATTGAAATAAAAAATAATATCAGTTCTTCTTCTATATTAACACAAGAAGGTAGTAGTGTGTATATTAAGAGTATTTCAGAATTATCTGTACCAGAAGATTTAGCAGTTGCTTTGTTTAAAGCAGAAAAAGAACAAAATGAAGAATTAGTACAATCTTATTTGAACTTTTGGACTTTGTGTTCTTTGAATCCTGATAGTAGAGCAAGAACAAATTTATTCTGGTTTTTGAATAAGTATGAAATGGTTATTACTAAATCAGGAATGTTTGTTGCATATAGAAATGTAGATGTTAAACAACAAGGTTCTGGTGTAGATGAAGAATTGGTTGAATTTATTTCAGAACAGTATTTAAGAGTAAAAAGATTAAAGAAATCACCTAAAAAATACTTTATTGGTACTGATGAAAATGAACAATTAATTTGTAAACCAAATGAAAACAGTATTCAAAATTTATTAGGTAGTGTATATGATTTATACCAACAATTATCTGATGATACATCTGAAAAAGAAACTATTTATACAGACCATCATACTCATTCTATGGAAATTAGACTTGGTGAAATGGTATATATGGATAGAGATAAATGTGATGCAAGACAAGAACAAACTTGTTCAACAGGATTACATGTTGCTGCAAGAACTTGGTTGCAACAAAACTATTTTGGTACTACTTCATTATTAGTCTTGGTTAATCCAGCAGATGTAGTAGCAGTACCACCAAAAGATAGTTATGGTAAAATGAGAACTTGTGCATATTATCCTGTATCTGTAATCAAAAGAGATAAAGATGGTAATATTATTGATGATGTTGTAGATAATGGGTTTGAAGATGATTTCATTGACAAATTAAATTATGAAGGTGATGTTAATAATGAAGAAGTAAAAAGATATACTTTAACTATTCCTAATATACCAGAATTGAATAGAAAGAGAATTGTTAATAGGCTTAAAGATATTAAATCAACATTGCAAAATAGAGTAGTAGCAGATGGAAATTAATGAACAAGATATAAAGGTAGGTGATACATTACTTGTTGCAAAACATTCATCAGTATATGTTATTTATGTATTAGGTTTTACAGAAAAAAGTATTAAATGTAGTAGAGAAAAGAAAAAGATTAAGAAGAATATCTATCATAATCATAACAAAACTACTTATGAACATATTTTTGAAGTTTACACTTGTAATACTGATAAAACTAAACATAACAATATCTTTTATTTACCAAAATCTGCTTTTGATTATGTGTATAGAAATTATTTTTTATTAAAAAGAGAAAATAATGGGTAATACAAATAAAAGAAAAGGAAGTCAAGCAGAACGAGAAATAGTCCAGTTCTTTAAAGAATTGGGCTTTTATCATTGTAAGACATCAAGACAAGCATCAAGATTATTAGATGATGCTGGTGTTGATTTATGGGGAATACCTTTCAATGTCCAAGTAAAAGCAGGTTATCCATCTTTTAATGAAACAAAAGTAACTCAATATCTTAAAGATAGAATTACAGAGTTGTTTCCACCTACTGACCCACAACATAATTATCCTGCAATAGTGATAAATATTGTAAATGTAGGTAGAGGGAAGAAAAGATTACCTGAACACACTCATATTTATATGTTGTCAAATGATTTTGATATGGCATTTCCTAAAAGTAATATAGGACAAAGATATGAACAAAAACTTGGTCAAAAAAGAGGTTGGAATATGACAGATTTATTGTCATATAATGATTATGTTTTGTATAACAGAGATAAAAAATACAATAAACTTGAAAGTAGATTTATTGTATTTAAGTTAGAAACATTAAAAGAGTTAATAATTTTAAATAAAGAAAAATGGCAGTTATAATAACACCACAGTCAGAAGTAGATTTTTATTATGAGAGTGATGCTCTAAATCAATCTACATTAAAAGATTTAGGTCAAGGATTTGAATCTTTTATGGCTAAACAAGAAAAGAAAGAAACAGAAGGAATACCATCATATTTTGCTATTGGTTCAGCAGTTGATACAATTCTTACTGGTGCTGATGGTGAATTTGAAAAACAATTCTATGTATCAGAATTAATTAATAAACCATCAGATACAGAAATAGAAATTGTAAAACTTGTATTTGATGATGTTTATCAAGATAATATGGAAGCATCTTTATCAGATTTAAGAGGTTCTATTTTAGATGCTGTTAATCAAGTAGGTTGGCAGTCAAGATGGAAAGATGAAACCAGAATTGATAAGATAATTACTAATGGTAGTGAATACTATGAAGATTTGAAATGTGCTTTTGGTAAAACTATTTTATCATCAGAACAAAAATCATTGATTGATAGTGTAGTAAAATCATTGAAAGAGAATGAAAGAACCAAGAAATATTTTGATAGAGATAAGTATTCAAAATCAAATATAGTAGATATTTATTATCAACTTCCTATTTATTTTGAATATAAGGGTCTTCAATGTAAAGCATTACTTGATATGCTTACTATTATCAAAGATGATAAAGGTTCTATTATTAGTGTACATCCTATTGATTTGAAAACAATGTCTGGTAATACTATTGATTTCTTATCAAATTTGAAAAGATTGAGATATGACATACAAGCAGCATGGTACACAGAAGCATTGTCAAGTGAGAGTTCTTCATTCAAATTATCATCAGAGATTGTTCCTGATATAATACAAAATTTTGAATTTGTGGTTGAATCTACTACTAATCCTGGTACACCATTAGTATTCACATTAAGTGATGAATTGATGAGTATTGGTAAATATGGTAGAAAACCTATAAACATTCAAGATGTTGGTAATTTATTTGACCAAGAAGGGTATAGAGATATACCAGTAGTTTATCCAATTAAAGGATTTGATAAACTGGTTGATGATTACAAATATTATGAAGAACAAGGATGGAAAGAAAATAAGTTAATTACTAAAAGTAAAGGTAAACTTATTTTGAATTGGGAAGGAATAACATATTAAAATATGGATATACAGGAAAGCAGATATTATGTAAATAAAACATATAGATTTTTGCTACCTACATTAAGAGGTCATGGTGAACTGTTTATAAAGAAATTTAATCCTTTGTTTAAATTAGCAGTAGGAGTACACGATACTTTATTAGATGGTTCATCAGAATCTCTTAAAAGAAATATGTATATATTGTTTAATAAAAGAGTAAAAACTCAATTATTTTATTCATTTTTAGAATGGGTTAGAACAGAACCTTATTATGTGGCAGATTATTGTCCTGATAGTGAGTTCAAAGATTCAAAGAAACATATGATAGTAGTGGAATTACCTAAAAGATTTCATTATTCTTATGATATGTTTTTAAAAGGTAGATATAGTCAAATGTTTAGTAAAGAGGAAATTGATATTCTTTTTCCTAAACCAAAAGACCCAGATAGACTTATTTTGTTAAAAGATGAATCACAAAAAACTAATCTAATAAATAAAATAAATAAAGAGTTTAATACAAATACTTGTAATATAGACAATATAGAGGAATATGATTTACCATTAAAAAAAACAGAAGAAATATTCAACTGTGATAGTGAAGATTATTCTACATATTTTGGTGGTGAAGCAATAGCAGTATGGGAACATAAAAACAAAAAGAAATATTATGTCAATAGTTAGTATAACAGGACTTCCAACTTCTGGTAAAGATACAGTAGGAAATATGTTACAGTTTTTAGTATCAGAAGACAAAGGAGTATCTTATAAAAAGAACTTTGAAAGTTGGTTAGAAGTACAAGAAAGTGAAATATTTTATAAAGCATTCAAACCTAATTGGAAAATCAAGAAAATAGCAGAACCTTTAAAACAATGTACTTGTATTATTCTTGGTTGTACCATGGAACAATTAGAAAGTCAAGAATTTAAGGCTTCTGTATTACCAGAAAAATGGTGGAAATATAAAGATTTCAATCAAACAAAATTAGAAATAGAAAGTATTTCTAAAAAACAGTATGATGTAACACCAGATGAGTATAAAGCCATAGGTATGACTTGGGTGGAAAAACCAACAGTAAGAGAATTTTTACAAAAATTGGGAACAGAAGTAGGTAGAAATTTACATCCAAATACTTGGGTTAATAGTTTAGTTAAAGATTATGTAGGTAGGGTTTGTAATGAAGAAGAAAGCAATGACTATGTATTAGCAGGAGATGAAAAAATACCTTGTCTTTATCCTAATTGGATTATTACTGATTTAAGATACAATAATGAATATAAAGTATTAAAATCAGTAGAGCCTAATATAATTACATTAAAAATTGTAGGTAGAGGTGTTGATAATGGACACTCATCAAATCATGGTTTAGATAATCACAAATTTGATTATACAATTCAAAATATAGGTACATTAGAAAATTTATTTAAAGAGGTAAGGTTTTTTAAAGAAGCCTTTATTGATGGTCATATAAAGCAAGAAGGAGAATGAATACATTAAGAAAAATAATTTTAAAAGGAAACCTATATCAATTTGATGATATTGTAGTAATGGCAACAGAAACAACTTGTAATTTTACAACTAAATGTTTTAAAGGTGTTGTTGTAAAATCTAATAAACAATATCCAGTAGGACAGTATATTGAGGATTGGTTGATTCAAAATTGTAAAGAAGTAGAAAAAAATGAAGCAATATAAATTAATGTATAAATTTTTTGATAAACTCCAAGAGGATATTGATATGAAATATATTAGCAAAAGTCCATCAGAAATTGAGTTTTCAAAATTTTATGGAATGCCAAAATCTTGGTCAGAATCTTGTTTATTAACTAATGAAGAAGACGGAGTATATTTCAATTCTTATAGATTGACATTAAAAGATGAAAATAAAGAATTGAAGAAGTTTATTAATAGAGAATATGCACATAATGAAGTAGGTTTAAAAATACCTATTATAAAAAATGGTGATATTGTTAATTATGAACTTGTAATTGATGTATTAGTAAAATTAAGTAAGTATAAAAAAATATATTAAAATGAAAACAAAAGAAGAAATAGAAAAGTTATTAGAACAAGTTGAAGAAATTATCAACAATGAAGGTATTAAATTCTTTGGTATGTCTTACGAAGATGGTGTCAAAGCAACTATTGAATATATTATCTATGGTGGTCCTAATCCATTAGAAGAATAAATATTATGATGAAATCAAGTATAATAATATTAGACTTTTCTGATGGGGAAGTCTATGTATTTCCTTTTGATACAGGATTATTTTCTAATGATAATGTTGAAGATTTTTTTGAAGCAATAAATGAGTTACATGATTTAGAACTTCAAGAAAAGAATTGTCAATGGATGATAAAACAACATTTAAAAATAAATTTTTTGTAATATGAACAGTTGGAAATTTAATAGTAATGCAAATTATTGGTTAAGATGGATAATTGCAAAAGGATTGGGTATTTCTTTTGATGATGTTTATAAGAAAGTAAAGAGAATTGAAAGAATACCAGGAGATGAATTTCATATTTTTACTGATGAAGGTAAAACTTATAAAATAGAATTAAAAGAAATTTTTAAATGAAAACAGTTGATAGAGAAGAATTTATAGATTGGATGTTAGAAGATACAGAAGATTGGTTAGCAAACAAGGAATGGATATTGAGTGCTTTAAAACAAAATGGTAAAGTAACTGTTGAAGATTTCTTTGATGTTGCAGGTTTTGTTCCAGCAAGATGTATTAAAGAGGATGTAGATGATTTAGAAGAATTTACACCAAAGATAGATTGTATTTTAGAACCTTTTAAACAAAAAGAGGAGTAATAATTTTTAATGGTTGTAATGTAAAACAGTAGAAGATACAACATTAGTGGAGTTTTATAGTATAATAATTAAAAATTTTTTAACAAATGACAAAAAACAAAGTAATTAGTGCAAAAATTGTTGCACACAGTAAAAGAAAAGAGAGTGATGATGAGTTAATAACTATGGAATTAACATTCCCAAGAATAATTCTTGCAGAAGTTAATACACATAGAATGTTTAGCAGAAATACATCATCAAGTAGAGCAATTCCATTTCACAAAATGGTAGAAGCAGTTGAGAACAATCCTTTCATACCAATGGCTTTTCAAAAGAACCATAAGGGTATGCAAGGTTCAGAGTATGTTGATGATTACGATTTAATTGAAGACCTTGAACAGAAATGGTTAATGGCACGAGATAATGCTGTTAAATCTGCTCAAACAATGCATTTCAATTATGATGTAACAAAGCAGATGTGTAATAGACTGTTAGAACCATTTATGTGGACTACAATGTTGGTAACTACTACAAAAGAAGGATTGTATAACTTTTTCAGATTAAGATGTCCTGCATATAGATTTGATGAAACAGCAGTTTACAAATCAAAACAAGAAGCAGTTGCTGATGGTTATGGTTCTGAACTTAAAACAACTATTCAATGGTTGAAGAAAAATGAAGGTCAGGCTGAAATTCATATGATGGAACTTGCTGAAAAAGTATATGATGCTTATAGAGAAAGTGTACCAGAAGAGTTGCATGAAGGAGAATGGCATATTCCATATTTACAAGAGATTAAAGATATGGGAAATGAAGTATCAACAGAAGATGCCATTAAAGTATCTGCATCAATATGTGCAAGAGTATCTTATACTAATTTTGACCATGATGAAGATGATGTTGAAAAACACACTCAATTATATAGAAAATTAGTAAATAATAAACCACCACATTCTTCACCATTAGAACACATTGGAAGATGTATGAAAGATGATGAATTTGAGTTGTTTATTAAAGGTAAAGCAGTTGATGTTGATATAGAAAAAAGTCATTATGAAAACGGTGTTGAACAAACATTAGTTCATGATAATACTACTCTTGGTTGGTGTAATAATTTAAAAGGCTTTGTTCAATTAAGATACTTAATTGATAATGGACTTACATTCAACGAATAAAGGATGTTTTCCAAAAGGACATATTCCTCATAACAAAGGTAAAAAGTTAGAGGAATATGTTTCTCCTGAAAAGATTGAAAAATTAAAAAAAACTCAATTTAAACCAGGACAAAAAGCAGGTTCTAAAAACAATACTTGGAAAGGAGGGGTACAATCACCTAAAAATGATTGTACCTATCTTTACCAAGGTATTAACAAGAGAAAGAGAAGACCCAGAATAATTTGGGAGGAACATTATGGTAAAATACCAGATGGTTATGTAATTTATCATATTGATGGTAATAGATATAATGATGATATATCTAATTTAGAATGTATTAGTAGAAAAGAATTAGTAAAAAGAAATAAAAATGGAAAAAATTAATAAACCTACATTTGTAGAAAGATTAGAAGAAGAAAAGAAAGAACTTGATATTAAAATAAAGAAGTTACAACAATTTATTGAATCAAGTACATTATTTCCTACTTTAAAAATTGAAGAACAAAGTGATTTAAAAAGTCAGTTAGGAGTAATGAATGAATATTCTAATATCTTAAAGAGAAGATTAAATAGAACAGAAGTATAATGAAACCAAGTAAAAGACAACAAGCAGTCTATGATACATGGAATAATACTGATAAAAACATTGTTATTCAAGCAGTTGCAGGTAGTGGTAATTAAAGTATATTTTTTTGTATATTTGCAAAAAAAATTTAATTATGTATCAATCACCAATAACAGATGATGAAGTTAAAATATGGTATAAACATCATATTGAAGATAAACTTTCTCATACAGAAATAGGAAAATTATATAATATACACAGAGAAACAGTAAGAAGACATTTTAAAAAAAGAGGTTGGAAATCATATAACTATCAAAATATGAATAAACATAACATTAATAAGTTTTCTTCTATAAAAACAGAAGAAGATGCTTATTGGTTAGGTTTTATATATGCTGATGGTTATGTTTCAGACCAAAATAATTTTGAAGTGTCTTTAAAATTATCTGATAAAAAACATTTAGAAAAATTAAAAGAATATTTAGAATTAAAATTACCAATTTACACAGATGATTATAGATGTAGATTAATTTATAAAAATAGTTATTTAGTAAATAATTTAAAAAAACTAAGTATAACACCAAGAAAATCATTAACATTAAAATTTCCTTATGGTATTATGTCAAAAGAATTATATAGACACTTTATTAGAGGTTATTTTGATGGTGATGGTAGTGTTAGTTTTTATAAAATAAAAAGTAAAAAATTAAAAATTTTAAGTTTATCTTTATTAGGTACTAAATCTTTTTTAGATGGTGTAAGAAAATATAGTCCTATCCAATTTTCAAAATATGTAAAAAACAATGGTTCAAATGAAACATTAGTTTTATCTGTATCACACAAGAAAGCAGATATATTTGGTTATTGGTTGTACAGTGATTGTAATATATATTTAGATAGAAAATATAAAAAATATATGAATGCCCATTTGATTAGAAATAATCATTTTGAATTGAGGGATTAAGCAAGGAAGTCCTACTATTAAGTTAAGGATGACTTGAACCGAAGGCTTATTTTTAAAAAGATAGTCAGGGGCAGAGCATAGATGGTGAACCTATAAAATAGAATATAATCCATCCAAGAGACCTCAACATCTAAACAAGTAATGTTGTAGATGAAAACATATGCCAACCTATATAGTAATATATAGAACATAAGGATAAAAAACCTTATGGATAATATAAGTGAAAACCACAACTTTAATGGAACTTTTAAAATATTGTAATCATAGAACATTATTTTTAGCCTTTAATAAATCTATTCAAACTGAAATACAGGAAAAAATAGAGAGTAAAGGGTTAAACCAAGGAAAAGCATTAACAGTACATTCATTAGGGTTAAGTGCTATTAGGAAGAAATATCCAAAATTGAAAGTTAATAAAGGTAAAAATTATAAACTCCTAAAAATTTTAGAGAAAGAGAATGAACACTTATTCAAATCTATAAAAGAATGGGATAAAAGGTTGTCAATGATTTATACTTTAATGGATATGAATGACATATCAAGATTATTTCTTACTGATGATATTAATGTTATTGAACAACATTATGCAATTAATAACAACACTATTGATAGAAACTCTGTTATTGATGAATTATGGGATAAATTAGTCAAAATAAGATATGATTCTTATAAAGAAAGTAGTATTGATATTGACTTTATTGATATGATATATCTACCAGTAGTAGATGAATTAGAGATACCAGTATATCCAAGTTATTTGTTTATAGATGAGTGCCAAGACTTAAATTTGTTACAACATAGATTCATAGAACAATTTATAAATCAAGGTACTATCAAAAAATGGGTAGCAGTTGGTGATAGGTATCAGTCAATTTATCTATTTGCAGGTGCATATAGTAAATCATTTAATTTATTTTTAGAGAAAGACAATGTAATTGAATTACCATTAGATATTTGTTATAGATGTCCTAAAAAAATAATTGATGAAGCAAATAAAGTTTATAACATAATGCAATATGGTAAAGAAGAAGAAGGTAGTGTGGTTGCAGGTTCAGTAGTTGCAAATATTGAGCAAAATTCAATGGTTATTTGTAGAAATACAAGACCATTGATTGCTTTATATTTTAATCTTATTAAACTTGGTAAACATTGTTATATTAAAGGAGATGATATTTTACAATCTACTATCAGATTTATGAAACCATATTCAAAATATACAATTTCATCAGCAATAGTTGAAATGAATTATACCAAGATGGATTTGATGGATGATACAACAGATAAGGGTAAAATAAAACTTGCAAAGTTTGAAGAAAATTACTCTAATTTTATTAAATTATCAGAGAATATGTGTACACAAACTGATACAGTTGAAAATTTAATAAATCATTTTAAAGAGTTATTTAACAAAAAAGATAATGATGCTATTTGTTTATGTACAATTCACAAAGCAAAAGGATTAGAAGCAGATGTTGTATATTTTCTTAACCAAGAATTAATACCAAGTAAATATGCAAATACACTTGAACAATTAAAACAGGAAGAAAATTTAAGATATGTTGCTATAACAAGAGCAAAGAAAAAATTAGTATATTTTAGTCCAGAACAAACATATGAAAGACCAGACAATGAGTGGTAATAAAGAAGAAAGAGTACATATTATCACAATTTACGAAAATGAAGAAAATAAATTAGATGGTAAAGTAATGAAAACTATCAGACTTGAAGGTAAATCAGAAGATTATTATCAAGGTTACATGGATGGGATTAATGAATTATATCCTAATAAAACAGTAGTAACTAATACTTTTGGTAAACCAATAGATTATAAAGGTGCTTACAACATTTTGATGGATAATTGGGATGCTTTTCCAAAAGAGCAGCAAGAGTATTTAGATGAACAATTAAAAGAAGAATGTGGTCTATAATGGAAAATACATTAGGTAAAATAGCAAGTAAACCAACAGACTACAAATGTTGTAATAATTGTAATGCAATTAATTATTATGAAAATGAAGTTTGTTGGGATTGCTTTATTGAAGACTTTACTGAACCAGGTTCTAATGAAGTTCATGATTGGATAAATGAAGAGTATGACTTTTATGAAGAACAAGGTTATACAGAAGCAGAAATTGATAATATTGAAACAACAGTAAGATAATGAAAAAAGAAGCAATAAAAAGATTGAAAGAAATGTTAGAATGGTCTGACAGAATTGGGTCAGATGAAATTTGTGAAATAGGTGAAATCATTAAATTATTAGAGAAAGATGAGTGATAAAATAGATGATATAAATAAAGTACATACTATTACTTATTTTAGAGTAGCATATGTACCACCATTTTCTCAAAAGTTTATTAAAGCATTAAGAGAGAATGTAGTACCAAGTATGTCTTCATCAGATTGTGATACACATCAATATGAAATAGACAATGTAAGAGAAAATTTAATAGAAGATGAAGATATTAAAATTGATGGTTATGATAGAGATATTTTCAAACTATTAGAAATGGATGAAGTGGCTTATATAGAAATATAATTTGTATATTTGTACCTTCAATAATTTATTAACATTAAAAAAAAGGAATAATATGAAAGTATTAGGTAATTATGTCCTTGTTAAACAGACAATGACAAAAAAAGTTTCACAGGTAATTCTACCAGAAGCAGTAAAAGATAATAAAGATAACTTTATTGTTGAATTAGAGATTGTTCAATTTGGTAATGAAGCAGAAAAGAAAGCAAAAGAGTTAGGTATTAAAGTAGGTGATAGTCCTATTTTTGCTCAACATGCTCAATTTCAAGGTGTAAAGTTAATTGAAAAAGATGATAAAAAAACAGTTTCATTAACTATTGTACACATTGAAGAAATCATTGCTATTGATAATGAAGCAAAACAAGAGATTTCTGCACCAAAACCTGAAATGAAAGCAGTAAAGTAATGAGTTTATTTGATAGAAGAAGAAAT
>PDWI01002149.1_pt1 | contig 30091 bp, 35 predicted proteins | sample 1430891 | NCBI WGS metagenome assembly PDWI01 (sample SAMN01162508, study PRJNA174530) | Oral metagenome, whole genome shotgun sequencing project. | biome: Marine environment; feature: Marine mammal; material: Swab sample of the gingival sulcus; isolation source: swab sample of gingival sulcus... | reverse complement strand
TGGGCGTTGGGGAGCAAGTCTTGATGGCCGCTATGTCGGAAAAACTGTTGATCGCGGCTATAGTTCCTATGAGCCTTATACCGATGAGATCAGCTATGGCGACTATTTTCTTGCTGATTTCTCGGCGTTTTACGCGATGGGTACCAATAACCGCCACCGTTTCACTCTGCGGCTGGAAAATATCTTTGACGAGGATTATGCGTCATCAATATATAAGTTTGGTGGTGATGACGGCAAATTTACTTACGAACGTAAAGGACTGCCACTAAGTATTATTGCGGGATACTCTTTTTCCTTCTGATTGGCATGGCTGGAGTGGGTAGATATAAGACCCATTTCAAAATGGAGTGGGTCTTGTATCTTGTAACGCATCTGGTAACAGTCTGCAGTTTATTCCGGATTGCAAATAGACCAGCACGGGCGCTTATGGATGCCTTCCAGGAGAACAGATATGATATAGATATCCCTGCGTTATAAGGCCCTCATATATTCTGGTTTTAGTGGAATTTTGCCATTGAGCGCCTGGTTTATCAGCGCCAGTGTCTTTTCCTTATCCCTGGGCAGACGTGCGCGTATCGGCAGGTAATTGGAGGCATGGTTGGCATGGAACAGGCCGTTTGTCAGGTTGGTGGCGGCGATCATGGTACCAAGTTCACCAAGCATCTCTTTTGGTCCGGGCAGGATAAATTCTCCCTTTTCATGCTGGTTATGCAGTTCTGTGCCGGGGATAAGCATCAGGCTCAGCGCACCAATAAAATGGGGGTCCATCGCAGTAAGCACCTTGCCGGTTTCTTCGGCATGACGCAAGGAGCCGCTGATACCGCCAAGTCCAAGCAGTACCGTTACTGAAACCCTGATACCGGCCTGTTTTAATTTTCTCCCCATGGCGATCATCGTCTCTGCGTCTGCGCCTTTGCAGATGGTATCAAGCACTTTGTTATCACCGGACTCCACGCCCATATAGGCGATTTTCAAGCCAAGCTCGCGAAGAGAGTTCAGTTCCGCAGCGGTTTTCATCCTGATACTTTTGGTATTGGCATAAACACCCACCCGTTTTATCCAGGGCAGCCGGTCGCGAATCCTTTCAAGAATCGGAACCAGACGCCGCATCGGCATCACCAGCGCATCTCCGTCACAGAGGAACAGGCGATTTTGCCGACGGCAATACTCTCTGGCAAATTCAATATCGGCAAAGATTATATCATCTTTTTTGATGCTGAACCGTTTTTGCCGATAAGTCCCGCAAAAGGTGCACTTATTGTGGGAGCAGCCCAGTGTAACCTGGAGCAGGATACTGTTTGCCTCGCTGGGGGGCCTGATAATCATGCCTTCGTAGTGCATTGCGTCTCTTCAGAATTCAGGTCGATATATCAAGTTAATAAAGGAAATTTACTGGTAAGGTCTTTCTGTTTTTTACAATTCAGTATGTTTTTACATTTTCTTCACTCGTTAAGGCTCGAAAGGCGCCCATTGCCAGTGCTTCCATCTCATCTTCCCCGGGAGAAATATATACTTCGCTGATAAAGTTTATATGTTCCTTGATAAGAGTAACCAGCCTGTCGCTATACGCCAAGCCTCCGGTCAGCAGTATCCCGTCTACAGCACCTTTCAGAACTGCGGCCGCGGCACCGATATCCTTTGCTACCTGATAACCCATCGCCCTGTAAACAAGATCAGCCTTGTTATCACCACTGTCAATCATCTTTTCAATTTCTCTGGCATCATTGGTCTGCAGATAGGCAGTCAAGCCACCATTGCCCGTTACCCTTTTTTTTATAAAGCCTGCATCATATTTACCGGAAAGGCAAAATCTGACCAGATCGCCCACCGGAACTCCTCCCGCTCTCTCCGGAGAGAAAGCGCCATCGCCATCAAGGGCATTGGTAACGTCTATAACCCGGCCCCTGTGGTGGGCTCCAACGCTGATTCCACCACCCATATGGGCGACTATCAGGTTAAGGTCTTCATATTTTTTGCCCAGACTCTCTGCATGCTTTCTTGCCACGGCCTTTTGGTTTAACGCATGAAATATACTCCTTCTCTCTATTTCAGGGATACCACTTATTCTCGCTATGGGCTCCAGTTCGTCAACAACCACCGGATCAACGATATAGGCCGGGATATCGAGGCATTTTGCTATTTCATAAGCGATTATTCCGCCCAGATTAGATGCATGTTCACCGTAAACACCATCCCGCAGATCTTGTAATAACCGGTCATTTACCAGATATGTGCCCCCCGCTACAGGCCTTAACAGGCCGCCTCTGCCGACAACAGCGCTTAACCTTGCCAGATCAAAGCTGTTTTCATTTAATGCCGTTACGATAAGATTCTTTCTGAAATCATATTGGGAAAATATATCTTTGAACCTGCCTATCTCTGCCGTGGAATGACTGATGGTTGTCGCAAGAATTTCATTGTCACTATCATATACTGCAATCTTGGTGGATGTAGAGCCAGGATTAATCGCCAGAATCGTCAGAGTCTCCATTACGCCTCCTTTAGAGTTGACCGGTCAGTTGAAAATAGCTACAGATAAGAATATCCCTTGCCGGATGTCAAGAACATCGCTGCCATCACAGTGAGAACTCCTGCGTAATCACAGTGTATTGGTCGATTGTGAAGTCAGTGTATCATTTTTCTGTCTTATTTTTTACCTGAGTTCTGCATATTTTTACTTGTTCATAGAGCAACAGTCTGGTAAGCATCATCAGGGTATTCATTAAGACTAAATTTTAACAGGAGGAAACGATGAAAAAATTGTTGTTATTTTTTACCGCACTATGTTTTGCCGGAAACTGTTATGCTGCGGATTGTTCCAATCGTGGCACCCTTGATGAGATGTATTGTGATGAGAACAAGGATCTCGTCGCGGATGTTCCCGCCGACGCCGGAGACTGGAAGGACCCGAGAACGCTGGTGTTTACCTATACTCCGGTGGAAGACCCGGCGGTCTATAAGGACGCCTTTGCTGATTTTCAGAAATATTTGAGTGAAAAAACCGGAAAAAGGGTAATCTACTATACTGTGCAGTCCAATGCCGCAGAAGTTGAGGCCATGCGTTCCGGTCGTCTGCATATTGCCGGTTTTTCCACTGGACCCACCGGTTTTGCCGTTAATCTTGCCGGTTATGTTCCTATTGCGGTAAAAGGGACCAAGGACGCCTTTCAGGGGTATAACCTTATTGTGGTTACCAAAAAAGACAGCCCTATCAACAGCCTTGCAGATTTGAAAGGGAAACGTGTTGCCCATACCTCGGCGTCTTCCAATTCCGGAAATCTGGCTCCCCGCGCGCTGTTTCCACCGGAGGGAGTTGTGCCGGACAAGGACTACACTGTTGTCTATTCCGGTAAGCATGACCAGTCGGTTCTTGGTGTGCTCCATGGCGACTATGATGCTGCTCCCGTTGCTTCGGATGTTTTCCACCGTATGGCGGAAGCGGGCCGGATAGATCAGGCTGATTTTAAAATTGTCTATACCAGCCCCCGTTTTCCCACCTCTTCCTTTGGTTATGCCCATAACCTCAAGCCCGAGCTGGCAAAAAAAATCGTTGATGCCTTCCACTCCTACCGTTTCACTCCTGAAATGCAGGAGACCTTCGGTGGTGCCGACCGTTTCTTCCCGGTAACCTACCAGAAGGACTGGGCGGTTATTCGTGATATCGCAGAGGCAACCGGTACTTCATATAACAGTGAAGGGCTGAAAAAAATGGCAGAAAAAGAGGCGGCCAAAAAAGCCGCAAAGGCAAAGAAAAAGTAGCATGAACAATAAGGGGCCCGGAGAGATTGCGGGCCCTTTGTTTGTATGTTGAGCCAGCAGAGGAGGAGATTTTGGCTTCATCACTTATTATCAATAATCTGGTCAAGGAATACACACCTGGAAAGCCTGTGTTACGGGGGATCAATCTAACCGTTGAAGGGCGTCAGACGGTGGCGATTATCGGTCCATCGGGGACAGGGAAATCGACCCTTATCCGCTGTATAAATATGCTTATTGAGCCTTCTGGTGGTTCTGTCAATATCTCCGGAGTGGATATCTCCAGCCTGCGTGGCCGGCAGTTGCGGGCGGCACGGAGAGAGATAGGCATGGTTTTCCAGGAGTTCAATCTTGTTGAACGTCTTTCGGTGATGGAAAATGTGCTCTGCGGCCGGCTGGGATATGTTTCAGTGTGGCGGGCGTGGCTGCGCAAATTTCCACAGCAGGATATTGACAATGCTTTCGCGTTGCTTGACAAGGTTGGTCTTGCCAGTTTTGCCCGTCAGCGAGCTGACAGTCTTTCCGGCGGCCAGCGGCAACGGGTTGGTATTGCCAGAGCGGTAATGCAGAACCCTAAAATCCTCCTTGCCGATGAACCGACCTCCTCTCTGGACCCGAAAACCAGTGTGGAGATCATGGAGCTGCTGATTGCGGTTTCCAGAGAGCGTGATATCCCGCTGTTGATCAATATTCATGATGTGGAGCTGGCCAAACGCTTTACCGATCGCGTTATCGGCATGTCCAGGGGGGGGATCGTCTTTGACGGTACCCCTGATGAACTGAGCAACGATAATCTCAAGGAAATCTATGGTGGAGAGGATTGGTTGAAATGACGACATCTGACTATGACGCTATCCGCAAAAAACCTTTTCCGGCAAACTGGATGGCTCGTTTTGCCTGGATTGCGGCGGCAATATATCTTGTCTATGCCGCCGGATATCTTGATATCTCTCTGGCGCGGATGTGGGATGGACTGGGCAATGGTGCAACGTTTCTCGGTGAGATGATACCGCCGGATGCCTCCCGCTGGAAACTGCTTTTGGCCAATCTGATCGAGACCGTTGAGATCGCGGTAATTGCGTCCGCCTTCGGGGTGATTTTTTCGCTGCCGGTGGGCCTTTGTGCCGCCCGTAACCTGATGCCTATCTGGCTGACCTGGGTTGCCCGTTTTTATATTATGATCTGCCGCTCTTTCCACCCGGTTATTTTCGCTATCCTTTTCGTCAAGGCGGTGGGATTTGGCCCTCTTGCGGGGATTCTGACCCTTATTTTTGCCTCCATCGGTTTTATCGGCAAGCTGTTTGCCGAGGCCATTGAGGAGATCTCCGACAAACCGATTGAAGCCCTGCGGGCCTCCGGTGCGCCGTTTATGAGTGTGATTCTACTGGCGGTATTGCCCCAGGTACTGAATCGTTTTATCGGTTTTGCGACCTATCAGTTTGATGCGAATCTACGTAACTCAACCATGGTTGGGATTGTTGGTGCCGGAGGAATCGGCGGTACGCTGTTTGCCGCCTTTCAGCGTTTTGACTATGATTTCCTCGCCACCATTCTCCTCTCCATTATCGCCCTGGTAATGTTGAGTGAGTATCTCTCCGTAAAGATCAAGATGGTGTTCCAATGACAGCAACAGAGAAGAGATGGCAACGGTTTACGCCAAAAGAGCGGCTGGCCCGTTTTGTAGCGTTCCTTGGTTTTGGTATCGCCTTTGCGCTATCGGTGAACAAGGTAGAGATTATCCCGGAATTTCTTTATGACGCGCCCTATCAGGTCGCCGATCTGCTGAAAAGGATGTGGCCGGTGGACTATGCCTACTACTGGCAGGGAATTAACAAGCCTCTGGTGGAAACCCTGCATATCGCCACTCTTGGCACTTTGTGTACGCTGTTTTTTGCCCTGCCGATCGGAGTGATGGGTGCGAGCAATATTACCAGAGTCAGTATATTAAACTGGTTTGCCAAGCTGCTGCTGGTCTCTTCCCGCTCGGTAAACACCCTGGTCTGGGCGCTCCTTTTTGTTGCGGTTTTTGGACCTGGCGCTCTGGCCGGTACCGTCTGTATCGCCTTTCGTTCCATCGGTTTCGTCGGCAAACTTTTTGCCGAAGCGCTGGAAGAGGCTGATCCCGGACCGGTGGAGGCGATGGTTGCCGCCGGCGCGTCATGGCCCAGTGTCTTTTTGAAAGGATACTGGCCTCAGGTGGCGCCTGCCTTCTGGGGGATATTCCTCTTTCGCTGGGATATTAATGTGCGGGAGTCGGCGGTAATCGGTCTGGTGGGTGCTGGTGGTATCGGCATGGCGCTGGATACTGCCCTGAACCTGTTTCACTGGGATCGGGTTTCACTGATCCTGCTGGCTATCTTTACCGTGGTTGTTCTGGCTGAAATTCTGGTAACCAATATCCGCAAGCGGATTATCTGATTGCAGGCGGTTACGATCAGGTCAATATTTCTGCTATTAGTTATGGTTGCGTAACACGGTCATATCAAGAAGAAAAAGCTGATGGAAGACAGAGAGAAGATTTTGGTTTCTGTGATTATCCCGGCATATAATCATGAAAGATTTATCGGTGCGGCCATTGATAGCGTATTGGCGCAGACAGTGGATGATTTTGAGCTGATTGTGATTGATGACGGCTCCACCGACAATACCGCAGCAGTAATACAAAGCTATGATGATCCCCGCCTGCGCTATTATCATCAGGATAATCAGGATGCCTATAATACCATCAATCGGGGTTTGTCACTGGCTACAGGCAGTTATATCTCCATTCTTAACTCCGATGATATCTATACGCCTGACAGGTTTGAACGCATTCTCGACTATATTCGCCGGCAGGAGGAGCAGGGGCGGGCGTTTGCGGCGGCCTTTACCGATGTTATCCCTGTCTCCGACACTGGCGATGTCTTTACCGATCCTGATTTCGGCTGGAATCAGTGGCACGATAAAAACAGGGCGTTCTTTTTTGCGGCAGGGGATCTCTATACCGCTTTCTTAAAAGGCAATTTTATGGTGACTACCTCCAACCTTTTTATGACGGCAGAAGCCGCGGCTCAGGTTGGTAACTTCTGTGCGCTTCGTTATTTTCATGATTATGACTATATCTTCCGCCTGCTGCTGGCTTTTCCTGATGCAGTCTATTATCTGGCAGAGGAGAAATTACTCTACTATCGTATTCATCCGGGTAATACTCTTGGCGAGGCGGCGATAATCGGCAGGGAGCAGGATCAGGAGTTGATAACGAAATATATGTGCGCGCTGGTGCCGGAGCAGCAAAAAGGTGCGGTACAGGCGGGAGCCGAGCGGCTTGTTGAGCTTGGCAGGGAACTGCATGAGGTGCAGACCCTGCTTGAACCGCGGCCTGCTGAACAACAGGGGGTGCGTCCCGCGTTCGCGGCTCTGTTACATAGCGTACGGTTCTGGTTAAAGAAAAAGACAGAAAGGCTATGAAGAAGCATACACACTATAATCTGACAAGTCTTGTTGCAGAGGGGCGAAAGATTGCCAGAAAAAAGAGTATCGTCAGCTTTGATCTCTTTGATACACTGCTGATCCGGCGTATTCACGATCCCGATCTGGTTAAACTGTCGGTTGCCCGTTTTATTGCTGATCTGGCAAAAAAAGAGGGTAAGAGATGGTTATGGAAAGGGGTTCAGGAACTACGTGATGAAACAGAGGCGGCGCAGCGGGCAGAGACGGGGAAAACCCATGCCGACCACGAGGCATGCTATCCTCTCTTTATGGAGAGTGTCTTACGGAAGATTTTTGCCGAAAAATATTCATCAGCTCTTTTGGAGAAGGTAACCGACTATGAACTGGCGATGGAAAATTCGATGCTGGTTCCACGGATGGAGCTTGTTGCCTGGCTAAAGGAGCTTGCTGCTGCCGGTAAGCGGGTCTTTATCCTGTCGGATATGTACCTGCCGGCAACGCATTTGAAAAAACTGGTCGCTTATGCTGATATCTTGCCACTGGTTGAAGATGTTATCTCTTCCGCGGATCATTTTGCGGCCAAGGCGTCCGGTGAGGGGTATAGGCAGCTCGCCGAACGTTTCGGACTGGAGCCGGCAGAGTGGCTTCATATTGGCGATAATCCCTTTTCCGATGGCCTGCGGGCAAAAGAGTTTGGCATCACCCCTCTTCTTATCAACGATCCGCAGGAGGCGTTGCGTAAATCTGTCTGTGCCCGCTATTTTAACTACAGTAAGGGCAAACCTTTCTGGCGCGGCCGATTGCTGCAACAGATTATGGCCCCTCTTGAAGGGGAAAGCAGGGAGGAGGATTTTCTCTATAACGAGGGGTTTTCCTTTATCGGCCCCCTTATCGGATTTTTTATTCAGGATATTCGGGAAATCTGCCGCAAGGAGAAATTGACCAAGATCTTCTTTCTTTCCAGAGAGGGCTGGACATTTGAGAAATACTGGCGGCAGGCGATTCCCGTTATCTATCCGGATGAGGACCTGCCGGAGATTGAGTATCTCTATGTCAGCCGAATGGCTCTGGCGGGGGCATCCTGTGCCTATAAGGGATTAACCGAAGAGAGTATTGGTATCGCCTTTTTACCGTCGGGAAACCGGGATTTTACCGATATCTGTCGTATATTCAGCCTGCAGGCAGAGGAATTCGCCCCCCTGTTCCAGGAGTATGGGCTGGAGATAACCACCTGTTTGAGTGCTGTTCATGAAGGATATTCTGAAAAAAAACGACAGGTTTTTAGCGCACTTGTTGCAGATGATCGCTTTCAGCAGGAGGTAAAACGTCAGAGCGCGGATGCCAATCTTGCACTCCAGCGTTATCTGGAAGACGCAGGTTTCTTCTCGCATCAACGGGTTGCCGTTGTTGATATCGGCTGGCTTGGTTCTATCCAGCGGTTTCTGTTTGACGCGGTGGCGCACAGGGAGGATACTCCTGTCTGCAAAGGTCTTCTCTTCGGAGCAACCCGCGGAATCTTTTATCCAACAACGAGAAAAAACAGCACCTATGGCATAATTTATGACAAGGATCGTTTTGACCTTTCCGCGTCTACCCTTCTCTATGCCCAGGATATATTTGAGGAGGCATGCCGGGCGCCACATCCAACTCTCAACGGTTATCGTCTTGCCGATAATGACAAGGGGTATGAACTGGTCTTTCGCACAACAGAAGATGCCGTTGGTCAGGCCGAGCTGGAGCAGGATAAATATTTTTCGTCACTGCAGCGGGGAATTCTTGACTCCGCGTTGCCTTTTGGCCGGGCAGTTCGTCTGTTTGATTATAACTATCTGGATATGAAGCCCTGGATCAACTATCTCCTGGTCAGTAAAATGGCCTTTCCAACGGCGCAGGAAGTGGGTTCTCTGCGTAACCGTCACCATCTGGATGATTTTCATGGCACCAAAAAGCCCAAAAAAGAGTTCAGCAAATATCGTTCTCTCTCTTTATGGGAATATGGACCCTGGCAGTTACGCTGGAATCCGCTGCTGCGGATCTCGAAATTTTTCAATCATCTGCGAGGGCGGCTAAATGCGTAACAGGAAAACGGGAAAAGCTGTATTGACAAAAGGTTATGATTTAACAAGCGGCGGTATCCTGCGTACCATGCGCCTTGCTCTTTTTGCCCGTTTTATTCCGGTGGGTAATCTCGCTGGAGGGCCTGGAGCACGCTGTCTGCTGGTACTTTGTATACTGCATATCTTTGGCGCTCCTCTCTATAACCTGAATGCCCGTTATGGAGAGAAATTACGCTGGCTGAAAAGGATATTGAGAGAAAAGTAGGAAGTCTCGTTTATAGCGGGCGGAAAATTCCTTAATGAGTGGGTGGAAGAGGCTGGTAAAATTAGTTGCAGAAAAGATAGTTCTTGAATTTCAGGCGGTAACAGGCTAAGCAAATGGTAATGAACTGATTACCGATCAGTTGACGGAAGTGATTATGTTGTAAACCAGCAAATTTATTCAAGGAGGATGTACTATGGGAATGATGAAGGAGTTTAAGGAGTTTGCCGTCAAGGGGAATGTTATTGACATGGCGGTTGGTATAATTATCGGTGCCGCCTTTGGCAAGATTGTCTCTTCCTTTGTCGAAGATGTTATTATGCCGCCGATAGGTGTACTGGTTGGCGGTGTTGATTTTTCCGGTCTGGCTTTTACCATCAAGCAGGCCGCAGGAGATGTGCCCGCGGTTGTTATCAGCTATGGCAAGTTTATCCAGACGATGGTCGATTTCATTATTGTTGCGTTTGCTATTTTTATCGCGATTAAAGGTATAAACTCCCTTAAACGCAAAGAGGAAGAGGCCGCAGAGGAGCCGCCGGAACCATCAAAGGAAGAGGTCTTGCTTACAGAAATTCGGGATTTATTAAAAGAGAAAGCATAAAATTCTCTGCGAAAGATATATTCCAGGAGATATTGTCTCCATAACTTGAACGCCCATTTTGTTCTCCGCTTTGGTGATGATAAAATGGGCGTTGTTGTGACCACAAGATGGCATCAGGAAATGCTCTGAAAAAAGGAGATTGATGATATTATGGAGGATAAAGAAGAACGCAGAAAAAAGGAACTATGCCGTATTGAGAAAAGAGCGATTGAGGCAGCGGCCATTGCTCCTGTCATTGAGGCCCTGGCTGGTGAAATTGGTAAGGAGAAGGCCGTTGCAATACTACAGGAAGTGAACCAAAACGAAGCCTTTTTGCGCGGTGAATCCATCAGGAAAGAGCGCGGCAGCACAACTATTGCCGATCTGGCTGCAGATGTTGCCACATGGGGCATCGGAGGAACGTTTGAGATGGAAGTTCTGGAGCAGTCCGCCAGTACATATCATTTCAATATAACCCGCTGCCCGTATTATGAAAAGTATCGTGAAATGGGTCTGCTGGAATATGGTGTGGCGCTCTCCTGCTGCCGCGATGAACCTTTTGCCCGTGGCTTTCACCCCCAATTAAAACTTGAACGTTCGCAAACCATAATGGAAGGTGCCAGGTATTGTGATTTTCGTTATACCCTGGAATCGGTTAAATAATGGATAAACCAGCATGGCTGGACCATATAACCTTAAGCCCCAACAAGGTATGAAACACGGAACTCCAAGATATTAACGTCTGTTTTTAAACCGTGTTTCGGATAAATCGAAAACCAGAGGTGACGCCCGCTTTTAATGAGACGATACTCTCTCTATCTTTTCAGCTATCCTGTCGATCAGCCGAATAATCTCTTGTGAACCCGGTTTGGGCAGGATTTTACGAAACCGGACGGAAAAACCGTTCACCCTCTTTTGCGTGATCAGTTTTCCTGTCTCTACTATCTGTTGCCGCCGGGACTCCAGCTGGGCTATCAGCCGTTTCTCCCGATTGATTTTCGGGATGAGGTTCTCGTTTTCGTCACCTGCCTCGAGTTTTTTTTCAAGCAGGGCAGTTCTCTGGCGGGCAGTATTGATTCTCTGTTGTAATGTTTCCGGGCTCTCATCCTGAAGCTCACGCCAGCCGTCCTTTGCTGCCGGTTGCCATGTGATTTGCAGCTGCCCCAGCATGCGTCCTTCTCCGGCGACCTGAATCAGTAGAGGAGTATGTCGGGCCTGATCAAGAAACTTTGTGGTGTTACCATATTCACCACAGGTACTGACCACCATATCTATTGCCGGAAACTTCCCGGCGATCTCAATATTTTCTTCCATCTTCAAACTTGACAGAAGCAGCAGAAGATCACTCTTTTTTTCCAGCGCAGTCAGCTCGTTATGCAGCGATGTTTTCCAGTCGGCAATGGTAAAATCAGAACCGGCAGGTACCTCTCCTCCGGTTATACCGATAATTGCCACCCTTATTCCCGCTATCTCCTTGATTATATGGCCAGGAAAGACTCGCTGTTGGTCTGCTTTCTGTATATTGCAGCTGACAATAGGCAGTTGGGTAAACTCTTTTTGCGCAAAAAGTTTGCTGCCGCCGGCGAGATCTTCTGCCGCAAGCCCGATAGCTTCATAACCGAGGAGATGATACGCCTCGGCGATACCGCTTGCGGTAATATGTGATGCTTCCCCTGTGGGAGGTTTTTTCCTGCTGTCTTTAAAAAATATATTGCCAGCATCAACCAGAAGAGTTGCAAGACCTCTCTTCTGCGCATCTTCCCGGGCGATACCAATATAGCGGGATTTGCCGGACAGACCGCCCAGCCGATTACTGCGTCAACCGCAGGGCAGATATTCACCCTGAAGGTTGTTGGTAAAAAGCAGGGAGAACTGCTGCGCGTTTGCCGAAGAGACTGTTATGGCTGGCACAGTGAGGAGAACTGCGGCTAAAAGAGTTACAATGATATTTTTGCTGTACATGTTTTGTGCCTATGATGTGATATGAATAAGAAACTCCCTGTTTCCCTTTGGCCCGGGAAGAGGGGACGGGATTATCCCCCGGTTATGGATTCGTGGCTGTTGCCAGTCATCAATAAAGCGGACAATCTTCTCTTTTGCCTTTTGATGCAGTTTGTCGTCAATCACAACACCACCGGCGGGAATATCGGTATAGGGGAGCTCATATTGGGGTTTTATAAGTGCCACAATATCAATTCTGTCCTTGAACACGGCAATCATCGCTGGCAGAATTCTGGTCAGCGAGATAAAGGAGACATCGGTTACCGCAAGCTGTATCTCTGCGTAGTCAAGATCCTGCCGGTTCAGTCGTCTGGCATTATAGCGTTCAATAACCACAACCCGTGTATCCTGCCGCAGTTTCCATGCCAGCTGGCCATAGGCAACATCAACAGCAAAAACCTTACTGGCGCCATGCTGCAGCAGACAGTCGGTAAAACCGCCGGTGGATGCGCCGATATCAAGACAGGTCTTCCCCTTTATGTCCAGGGCAAAGGCGGAGATCGCTCCCTCCAGTTTTATTCCCCCTCGCGACACAAAAGGAGACCTCTCCTTAAGCCGGATATGTGCCGTATCATCGACAAGGGCACCTGCCTTATCAACGACAGAGTCATTGATATAAACTTCACCGGCACCAATTACTCTTTTTGCCGTTTCGATATCTCTTGCAAATCCCAGCGTAACAAGTAGCTGGTCAAGGCGTTTTTTCAATACACTGCCCCGGTATGGCTACAGTTTTTTCAGCTGTTTCTTTGCTGTTGCCGCCTGCGGCGAGCCACCATAATTTTTGATGACTTTTGAGTAGACCAGTTTCGCGGTCTCCTTATCGGCCATTTTCTCAAAAGCCTCCGCCTGTCGCATCATCGCCTGTGGCGCGACAGCGCTGTCCGGATTTTTGGCAACCACATTCTGATAGTTGACCACTGCCAGATCGTACTGTTTCATCGCAAATTGGCACTCGCCCATCATAAACCGTGCGGAAACACGGTCTTTGGCGGTTTTGCTTTGTGCTATATCTTCAAAGATTTCGAGAGCCTGCTGATATCTTTTCTGTTGTAACAGGCTTTTCCCTTTTGCCATAAGGTTATCGGCCTGATCGACAACAACCGGTGCGGGGGTGGCAGGCTCGTCAATAGCGGGAGCGGTCGGCACTATTGATGGTACCTCCGCCGATACCGCCGGGGAAGAGGCTTTCCTTACCGTTTTGATCGGATGCTGGGGCGCGGCTGGCTCGACCGTCACTTCTTTTATGGGCTGGCTAAAGCTCTTTTGGGTCTGCGCGCGCTTCACCTTTTTGCGGGTGGCGTGGATGGCTTTTGAGCCTTCATGGTCCGCTGCTCCTTTTTTTACCGCATTTTTGTGCTGCTGCGCCAGTTGTGCCGCAATTTTCGCCTCCTTGGCCTTACGTTCCAATTCACGCACGCGAGCTTTCTGAATCGCATTGACATTTTCCTGCTGGCGTTTCAGCATTTGCTGGATTTTTATATCCTTTGCCTGCTGTTCAGCAAGCAGTGCCTGAAAGGCCTCTTCCCGTTTGGCAGATTCCTGCTGGGCGACATTGGAAATGGCCGCCTGCAGCTCCTTGTTCTGCTCCCGCAGGCGCTGATTCAGATAGTAAGACTCTTCAATCTGTCCACGAAGCTGGGTAATATCCTGTTCCAGCTGATCGAGATGGCTTGAAGCGGTGGCCTGGCGTTTCTGCAGCTTGTCCATGGTCGTTGCTTTCATATTTTCCATCTGATGATGAACCATCCTGATTTGCCGCTGCAGGCTCTCCACATCACTTGAGGTGGCGCACCCTCCGGTGACAAGAGCGGTTGTTGAAAGGCCGATACAGAAAAGTTTTTTCATATGCATAATGTCTCCCCTTTAATTGCTGCTAGAATGAGGTGTTTCTGGTCCAGCGTGGATATGTCTGGCTACCTGAAAAGTTAAAGAGCCGTCGCTGGAATGTGCCATTCTTCATCATAGCGTAAATCTGATTTCTTTTTCCACCTCTTTTCGAGAAAATGATCTGTTTCCCATCCGGTGACCAGGCAGGAGATTCACTGGAACTGAAGCCGGTTGTCAACTGTTTGGGCGTTTCCGTGGTCATCGGGTCCATGGTACAGATCTGATAAACGCCGTTACGCATACAGGTAAAGGCAATCAGTCTCTCTGTCGGTGACCAGACCGGTTCCGCGTTTTCCTTGCCCTCGTATGTGATACGTTCTGTCTTTTTACTGGCAAGCTCCATCCGGTAGAGTTGCGGCCGGCCGCTGCGGTCGGAAACAAAGATGATATGCCGCCCGTCTGGCGACCAGGTGGGGGAGACATTAATGCCCGATCTTTTGGTCAGCTGCTGTAGAATTTCCCCTTTACTGTCAAGCAGAAAAAGATCAGGGTTGCCCTGTTTGGATAGGGTAAGAATCATCCTCTTCCCATCCGGCGACCAGGCGGGAGCCACATTTATCCCCTTTCTGCGGCTGAGTGCCCGGGTGGTCTTGTTCTGTCTGAGATCGGTGATATAGAGATTCTGGCTTCCTGTATGGTAGGAGGAGTAGCTGAGCTTTGCCGAGTTGGGGACAAAACGGGGAGAGACAACAATATTTTTATGTCGGGTGACCTGGCGCAGATTGTCGCCAAGGATATCGGTGAGATAGACCTCTTTGGCGTTATTTTTCAGGCCGACAAAGGCGATATGGGTGTTGGCAATTCCCGGTGTTCCGGTAAGCTGCTGGATCATTTCATCACAGAAATTAAACAGCATTTTTTTACTGTCAGCAGCCTTGCCGGTGAAAGATTTTGCTATAATCTGGCTGCCGGAAGCGACATCAAGCAGGCGAATCTGAAAGTTGAGTTCGCTGTTATTCTGCTGGGCTTTGCCTAAAACAGTGAAATCGGCACCTGCCTGCTGCCAGTTTGCCTGCTGTGAACCGCCGTAGTTTTGTGGCGGAACGATGGAGATAATACCGTGAAAGGCAAGAGCTTTTGCCAGGGTATTTGCGTACTTTTCTCCTTTCATTTTTGAAGCGGATAAAAAGGGTGGAACCGCCACTTTTATCTGCCGGGTCTTATCCGTTGTGATATCAAGATAGACCCGTTCCGCCATCACGGTAAAAGGGGTGGAGAGCAGAAACAGCAACAGGGAAACAGCGAAAAGACGGACATTACGAAGTGATTTCATGGCATTATTTCTATATTGTTGGTTGGATTGCGATTCTCTTTACCTCTTTCCCGCTGCCGTTTTTCCGATAAACCAGCATCGCTGGATCAGATTCCTGTCTCCAGACAGGGCGGATAACGCGACACGGTTGAGAGCAGAGAACGTAAAAAAATGTCTGCAGTCAGTGTACCCCTTCCCTCGAAAAAAACATCTCAAATTCGATCTCCTTCATTCCCAGTGCCGGTGGGATAGGGGGCAGCGGATTAGAGGCGTTGACACTGTTGGTTACAAACTGATTAAACATGGTATTGGGCGATTTCTTCTCAAAAAACATATCAATAATTCGTCCACTCTGGTTAATCTTGATAACAAGAGTCGCCTGCAGATCTGCCTCGTTTTCCAGATTGGGGGGCAGAACCCAGTGGCTCTGAATAATGGCGCCAATCGTTGTGTAGTATTGATGCCCAATGATGCCGGAACCCCCTGTTGCAGAACTCTGTGCGCTTTTGGCTGGAGCTGACTGTTGCTGCGGTGTGGGTACCGGAGGAATATCGGCAATCTCATTCGTCCTTTCGAACAGATCACGCTCTTCCTCCAATGCCTGCTGGGCCAGTTTTGCCTTGATCTCCGCCAGCAGCGCCTGTTTTTCCAGCTGAGCCTCACGCCTGAGCTTTTGCGCGAGCTCTCGTGCCTTGCGTCGTGCCCGCTCTTTTTTGATTTGCTCCTCTTTCCGGTCCACCGTCTTTTTTGGCTCGGCAAGCTGTTTTTTGATTTTTCTCTTTTTGGGATTAACAGAGATTGCCTTTGGCGGAGCGTTATCTGTCGTTGTCGTCGCCACTGTTTTTCGGCCGTTGGTCTTTTTTGCCGTCGCAGTTCGTTTTGTGACCGCTTTCTTTTGCGGGGGCGCAGGCTTCGCAGACCGTTTTTTTGAGGCCGATGCCGGTTTTGCCGGGGCAGCGGGTTGCGCCAGATTGACAAGATTGACCGTATGAATCTTGGCAAACTTCGGTTTCGCTTTGAAAAATTCCGGTGCGTAAAAACCGCCGACAAAAATGAGCAAATGGAGAATCAGTGCGCAAAAAAGCGGAATTTTCCACTGTGTTTTATGCAGATGTCCTGCCGGATGACCAAACGCCTCCATAGCAATTACTCTTTCTCCGGATGTTGAGTAATCATACCGAGCTGCTCGAACCCGGCAGCCTTGACATCGGCCATAACCTCTACGACACGGCCGTAAGAGACACTGTTATCAGCAGCGAGCAGTATAGTCTGTTTTGGATTGAGCTTAAACTCTTTTTCCAGCCTGGCGATCATTATTTCTCTGGTCATCGTAGTGCTGTTGATACTTAGTTTACCATCTTTTTCCAGTGAGATGGTTACCGCCTTTTCGCTCTGATCAAGCGATTTTGCCACTACCTCAGGCAAATCCACATTCACCCCTTCAGTCATCATCGGCGCGGTAACCATAAAGATAATAAGCAGCACCAGCATAACATCCACCAGTGGTGTTATATTGATCTCCGCGACCAGCCGTTTTTTTCCTCCTCCTTGCATCGGGCCCATGCTATTTCACCTTGCTGAGGAGGTCGCGCTCAATAAGATTCAGGAAATCGTTGGAGAAATCTTCCATTTCGCTTTCTGCGGCTTCAAGTTTATTGGCATAGAAGTTATAGAAAATGACTGCGGGAATCGCCACCGCAAGACCTGCGGCCGTGGCAATCAGCGCTTCAGATATCCCTGGCGCGACAACGGCGAGGGAGGCAGAACCCCGTTGGCCGATATCATGGAATGAGGCCATAATCCCCCACACTGTTCCAAAAAGCCCTATAAACGGGGTGGTTGCTCCTGTGGTCGCAAGAAAAGGGAGGTTTCTTGCCAGCTCGTTGGTTTTCTGGATGCTTATCTTGCGGATGGTACGTTTAAGGTTATCCATGGTGGCGAGCTGTGTCTCCAGGGTCTTGCCGACCGCGCTGTCCTTATGCAGTTTTTTGATTTTCTGCAGCTCTGTAAAGCCGGCTGAAAAGATTGCGGCCTGCGGCGCGTAGTCGAACTCTTTTGCCGCGGAATGGGCCTGGCTCAGATTGTTGGAGTTCCAGAATGTCTCAAGAAAATCTTCGCTGTCAAGGCGAACTTTATGAAAAAGTCTTGACTTGCTGATAATTATTGTCCAGGAGACAATGGAAAAAACAAGCAGGGCAAACATGACAGACTGGCCTACCGGTCCGGCATTGAGAATCATGTTGATAATAGAGAGCTGCACAGTTATCCTCTTACAATAGAATTTTCAGTATACCCTGAGGATTTATCTTCTGCCTGTAGTAAGCGGAGAAAAATATATCCAGAGAGTTTTTAATGTTATGGTTGTGTTAAGGCTCTGCAGGAGAAGGTTACGATACGCTGCCCCGTCCATGGAGATCCGTTCTTTGTAGCCCGACTAATCTACCTCTTCCAGCAGAAAATTCAATATAAGTAATAAAGCAAAATGCATCGCCGGCATTACGATTGCGTGGAGAGAGTGCAGGCAAACTCTATCTGTACCGCGGTTTTTCCCTCTTTTTTTATCGCCCCCTTGAAAAACCAGACGTTGGTAACTTTCTCTTTAAGCGAGACGGTAATGGTGAGCCGCTCACCAGGGAAGACACTCCGCTTGTATTTCGCGCTGGTGATACGGGTGAGAACCGGAACTCCTGTTGTGATCTCCTTTTTCCCTGTTGTTTTGGCAATCAGCAGCGCGCCGCTCTGAAAGACCGCCTCACTTAAAATAACGCCGGGAGTGACAGGGTTTCCTGGATAGTGTCCGGCATAGAAGGCAAGATCCGGTGCAAACGTTTTTTCGGTGGTAATCGTCGTCTGGTTACAGGTGATAATCCTGTCCACAAAAAGGAACGGCGGGCGGTGGGGGATTAAAGCTTCAATCTCTTTTCTGGCGCCATCCATACTACAGCCCTCCAGCAACTTCCAGCACTGTTCCGGAGATATAGCTCGCCTTTGCCGATGCCAGAAAAAGAGCGGCATCAGCAACTTCTGTAACTGTGCCAAATCTTTTCATCGGTACCATCTGCTTATACGCCTTCACTTGCTGTTCCGGGAGATCGGCGATAAAATCGGTGGCGATAAAACCGGGAGAGATACAGTTTACCGTGATATTTTTTCTGGCGACCTCCTTTGCCAGGCTGCGTGCCATCGCTACCTGGCCGGCCTTGGAGGCGGCATAGTTGGTCTGCCCGGCAAAACCGAGGTGGGCAACCGGCGAGGTGATATTGATTATCCTGCCGTACTTGCCTTGCATCATTAACGGAATGGCCCCCCGGCTCATTAAAAATGAGCCGGAGAGGTTGATATCAATCACCTTCTGCCAGTCGTTATGTTTCATCATCGCCAGAACCGCGTCCCTGCGGATGCCCGCGCAGTTGATCAGCACCTGCAGCCCTTTCTCCTCTTTTTCCAGCTGCTGATAGAATTTTTGCACCTCCTTTTCACTGGCGACATTGCAGCGTTGCAGTTGCAGCCGCTCTCCGGCCGTGGTGTTGGCGGCGGCACAGCTCTCCGCCGCCTCGGTATTACCGGCATAAAGCCCGATGACCCTTGCGTTAGCGGCAAGAAATGCCTCGGCAATGGCCCTGCCGATACCTCGTGTCGCACCGGTCACAATCACAGTCTGGTTGGTAAAGGTAAACATACGCTGCAAATCCTCTTTTCAGATATCAATGAACAGTCTATACAAAGTCGTTGTGCGGTTCTGCCCCATATCAACTGCGGAGAAAGGCGTCCACATCGTTGGCGACAATAACCCCGTAATTGATCGCGCCGAGCCAGCCGGACATGATAATTCCCACCGAACCGACATGAAAAAGCCCGTCAACCTCCCTGAAAATGGTACGGGAGACATCCAGCCCCTCAAACTTGGTGCCAAAGGATGTCCCGTGGGTATGCAGGGTATAGTCGTTAAAGGTTTTCGGGGTGGCAGCTTCCATCCAGTCAATTTTCTCTGAGACGCGAGGAAGATAGCGTTCCAGGTCGGCAAGTGTCCGCTGGATAAGTGCTGCTTTTTCCTGTTTGTAACTGTCGCTGTCCAGTTTCATCCAGTCGTTCCAGGCACTGTTCATTGAGGCGACAATGGTATAGCGCTCCCTGCCCGGACGGGTTTTCGGATAATAGAGGGAAAATGTCTTGGATTTTGTATGAAAATCAAGCAGTTCTGCGGAGTCAAACAGTGGCGCGGTCGAGGTGAAGAGCAGATCGCCAATGGCGTCAATTTTCTCTCCTTCACGGATACCAAAATAGACCTGACAACTCGAATTATTCACCCGAACAGCGTCTGCCTGTTCGAGAAACTCCTGCGAATAGCTGTTACGTTCGGTAAGGTTATGGATGGTATTGGTTATACCGCTGTTGGAGACAACGCTTCTGGCGGAGAGTATCTTGCCGCCCGCTTCAACGCCGCGCACCACACCCTGTTCAATCACAATCCTGTCCACTTTTGCGTTGGTGCAGATGGTTACCCCGTTTTTCTCCATCTCCTCCACCATCATCGCGATCAGCCGGTCGGTGCCGCCTTCAAAGGTATAGACCCCCTTACTCATAAAATTGGAGAAGACAATACCGTAGGTAATTGCCGGGTCATCAAGGGTTGAGCCGTTGGCATAGGTGATCGGCTCCATAAGAAGACGGTGAACATCGTTTCTGTTCGGGAAAAATTTTTCAAAAAGCTCCCTGGTGGTCATGCTCTGGTCGTCATAAAAATTCATTGCTGCGACACAGTTGAAAAAATCGTCAATGGTTGCTTTCGGAACTTTGAAATTCTTCTCCAGTTTTTCTGAAAAATCCTCTTTGGTAAAGGTGGTTGTCAACTGAAATTGCGGGTTATCAAAAACGATATCCGGCAGCTGGACAATCGCTTGCATAATATCCCTGTTCCAGTATTTCCGGCAGGTCTTTACCATGCCATAAGGAAAACCGTGGAGGGAGACATCAAAGATATGGCCGTTACGTTTAAACCAGGTGGCAAGCCCTCCCAGCTGGTGGTGGTGTTCCAGCAACAGTACGCTGTGCCCGGCTTTGGCCAGTCTGTTTGCGGTGGTCAGCCCGCCAAGACCGGAGCCGATAACAATGGTGTCATACTCTCTGCTATAATGCTGTTGTTCGCAAAAATGTAAAAAGTGAACAGGCATGGTCTTTCCTTGTGAATTTTTCTACGGCTAAAGTTTTGGCAGAATATGCTGGTTGACGATGGAGACTCCGCTCAGCATGGCACCGACAATACCAAGAAACCCCTGGTCTGTTCCGGCAAGAAAAATATTCTGCAGGCCGAGGTCGCCATCCTTTATCTTCCGGGGATGACCATAGATCGCGCCGCCTATTTTGCCGGTATAGCGTTTGATGGTAAGTGGCGTGAACATATCGGCAAAACAGAGCGCATCGGTAAGATCGCCGGTAAATGCCTCCACCCGTTTTCTTGAGTGCTCCATCGCGTGCTGTTTCGCCTTCCGGTAGTGTGTTTTCCCTTTTGCGGCAAGTTCCTGCCACAGGGCGTAACTGGCAAGATGGGTGGTGCGAACTTCGCACAGGTCATCGTCGCGCTTGTCAAGCCCGGCAAAAGAGGAGGGGAAGCAGAGTACGCCGCTTCGTGTATCAATAAGCTTCTCCGGCTGCCGGTAAGAAAATTTCTCCCCGGTGTTAAAGAAGACGATAGTATTTTTCTCGTGTTGCGGCAAGGTGCGCTGGTGAATTTGAAAGATATTTTCGACAAAGGCGAGGCGCGGGGCAGGAGGAGGGACGTTTTGCCATGATCTTTCGCCTGTAAGCTCTGCGGTCTCTTCGGCGCCAATGGTTGACAGGATATAGCTGCATTGCAACTCTTCACCTGATGCAAGCACCGCTCTGGCATGTCCTTGTTCCTGAAAAATACGGTTCACCTTCTCCCCGGTGCGGATCTCGCCGCCAAAAGATTGCAGGTGGTTCTGCAGCAGATCGAGCAGATCCTTGATTGTTCCCTGCGGGCGGAACATCCCCTCAATAAAGATTGCCCGGAACATAATGGCAAACTGCCCGAGGTCCATATCCTCTTCAACGCTTGAACCGTAGTACATAAGAGGGCAGAGCAGCATCTCTTCCAGCAGCGGGTTTTTCAATGTTTCATGTAAAAACGTACGCGTTGAGCGAAAAGGGGCAGGGGTAAAGGCGTCAAAGGTATCGATAAAGCGGAGCAGATGGCAAAAGTTATCAATACCCTGCGGGAAGATGGCGGCGATCTCTGCTTTCAGCCGCTCTGGATCGTTTGTAAAAGTGAGTTCCGCGCAGTCTGTAAAAACAATTTTCGACTGAAGCTGCGGGCAAAGAGAGAGCGATGAACGCTCAATCTTCAACTGCCGCAGCAGGCGGTTTAGTGGCGCCCGTTTATCCTGCGGCTCTGCGTAGTTGGTTATGGCATGCAGCCCTGTTTCAAAAAGTCTGTTATCGCGGAAATAGTAGGAGTTGAGTCCGCCGAGGCGGGAGTGCTGTTCAACAAGGAGAACCTGCTGGTCAAATCGGGCGATACGAATTGCGGCGGCAAGACCGGAAAGTCCGCCGCCGATGACGAGAACCGGATACGCCACGAACTATTTATCCTTCAGCAGAGGTTCCAGGTATTGCACACAGCTATTGAGTGAGGCAAGGTTGGGATAATCCTCTTCCGGAATCTGGAGCTGGTGTCGTTTGCGCAGCTCCATAACGATATCAAGAAAATCCATTGAATCAAGATCAAGCTGATCACGCAGTGGCTCGTCCGGGTCGAGGTTCTCCAGATCGGCTTCATCATCAATATCTTCAATTATTTCAAGGATAAGATCCTTGATCTCATCATTTGTCATCTTTTTCTCCCAGGATTAATGCAGGTATTGTATTGGAATATCCCTGCAAGAAGTTATGATTTTTGGGTGAACCCATCTTTATATCATATTACACGGTATTTGTTGAGAACTATTTATAAAAATCGCATAAAAATCACTCATCAACCTTTTTTACGATAAGGGTGGAATTGATACCAAGCATGCCGAACGAGTTATTAAGAATGGTTGTTACGCCTTTGGTCCTCACCGGCTCGTTGACAACCAGCCGGTCAAAGGCGCACTCCTCATCCAGATTGTCAATATTAATTGTAGGATGGACCATATCATCACTGAAGGAGGGGAGATTGGCTGCCAGTTCAAGCACTCCTGCCGCCCCCATGGCATGACCGATGATACTTTTGGTATTGTTGATCCAGGGCGATGGGTTGTTGCCAAAAACTTCCCGGATCGCCTTGCACTCTTCGCTGTCGCCCTGTTTGGTTCCGGTTGCGTGGGTGTTGATCAGATCAATATCATCCGTGTTCATCTGTGCCCGGTCAAGAGCCATCCGCATACATTCTGCCTGGCGCGGGGCATAGGGCAGGACGAAATCCCTGGCATCGGAGTTGATGGCATAACCTGCTATCTCACAGAGAATGTTGGCGCCACGGGCCCTGGCATTTTCATAGGTTTCGAGAAGGTAGATACATCCCCCTTCGGAGATAACAATGCCGTTACGATCCCTGTCAAACGGACGGCTGGCAACGCGGGGATCATCCGCCTCGGCAAGGGCGTTCTGCGCCTTAAAGCTGGCAAAGATGCCGAATGAACCGACGGATTCGGAAATACCGCCGGCCAGAGCCATCTCCACCTCGCCCAGCTGCAGCATCTGCGCCGCCTGAATAATGGAGGCATTTCCGGCCGCGCAGGCGGCGCCGATAACATAATGTGGCCCGGTGATACCAAGACTCAAGGTGATCTCTCCGGCCGGATTGTTCAGCACCGTCCTTGGGTTGTGATGGTGTGTCCAGTACTGGACATCGTAATCGTAGTTCTTGATATTATAGACCTCATTTTCGGTCTCTACCGTACCGTGTTCGGTCAGCCCGATATAGACTCCGGTTCTTGCCGGATGAAGATCCTCTCTGGCAAGTCCGGCAGAGGCCAGTGCTTCATGGGCGCAATAGACGGCAATGCAACCGGCCCTGGTACCTTTCTTGTTCTCTTTTTTCTTTCGATATTTTGTCGGGTCAAAAGAGCAGATGCCGGCAGGAGCCTTGCCAAAGTAACGGAGATCAATCCCCTGGATTGCGCTTTTGCCGTCCAGCACCTGCTGACGGAACTCATCAAGGCTATCCGCGCCGGGAGCCGTGAGTCCTGCACCTGTTATAACTATTCGTTTTTGCTGCATGAGTTTGCTTTATATAAGGGTAAAAAGGTTATCATTGCGGAGCTGCGGATTTTCCGTTTGCAGATCCTGCCTGGAATACGCAAGGAAGGGAAATGTAGAAGATTTGGCAAAGAAATTCAACTCTAACCCGGATTTCTGATCAGTTTTTTGTTGGCTATTGATATTTCTGCCGGAGTTGGCGTGATATCAACTGCGCCGGCTTATGGAGCAAGCCGGCGCAGTTGATGCAAGGTGCAGTTATTTGCGGACAGGAAGCATCATGAAAGTTTTCCCAACAGGAAAATTTCCATTTTCTTTATATCCAGCGCGGTATCAAGGGTAACCATCTCACCTGCAAAAAGTACGTTGGTTGAACTTTTGAACTTATACGGCAGTGCTTCTTTCGAGTCTGTGGTGTAGATATTCAGAACTATTTTCTCCCCGAACCTGTTTTTCATCTCCTCGGCTATACCTATAGCCTGCTTGCATGAGAGTCAGTTGGGGTTACCGCTGTGGAAAACTGTTAATTCAGCCATAATTCCTCCTTATTTTACAGCCGTCCGCAGGATTTAAAGAGATAAGCCCTATCGTCCTGTCGGTAAATATTGCCAGGCACTTCCTCTGGGCAGGCACAACTTATCAGAATGAAGGCCTGTAATCGGCTCCTTCTACTACTCTACATGCCCGGTGCCCTTGCATGTCGGACATACCTGATCGGCGGTACATTGCATATCATCAACGAAATCATCGCCGCCGCCAGCACCAATCCACTCAGAGCTGCCTTCACAAACCCCACCGATAATCTTCTCCCCTTGACAGGTCGGACACACTTTTTTCTCTTCTGTAGTCATCGTTTCCTCCTTATAGCGGGATAAACCAGTATGGCTGAACCATATAAAGCTTCCAGCCATAACCAAGAATGAAACCCGGGGCGTTAAAACACGTTTGCCTCTCTTCGTACCAGGTTTCGGATCACTCTGTTGAACTCTTATCCGAGCGCAGCCTGTAAGCCTGCTCTTCTGTCTATATCATGATATGAAAAGCGAAATATGTCAATGGCACAGGCGAAAAATGTTTTAGTCAGGTTCGACACCATTATATCTGTTTTTAACTTGCAAAAAAGTTCGTACTCTGTATTTTTCTTTCAGTGTTTTTGTCTGATGTTTTTTGGACGTAGCCAGGTATTTCTGTAAAAAGTCATGTTCCCCAGATATTGAGGCGTTTTATGGCATCTATCCTTTTTTTGCATCCCAACTATCCTGCCCAGTTCCGGCATATTGCCGGGTTTCTTGCCAGTAAAGGGCATAAGGTGGTCTTCCTTACCACCAATACTACTCGAGACTGGAAGATTCCTGGAGTTGTCAAGGCGAAATATCAACCGCATTCCGTAGAGGAGGCTCCTCCGTTCGCGCCTCTTATTCGCTGTCAGAACCATGCGCAGGGAGCGGCAAGATCCTGTCTGGAGTTGAAGAAACGGGGCTTTATTCCCGATGTGGTTTATGGCGCTTCCGGCTGGGGGGGGACATGGTTTTTGCGTGATATCTTTCCTGCTGCCCGCCTGCTTGGTTTTTTTGAGTGGTACTACGACGCGAATTCAGCTGATAGTCGTTTTGGCGCAAAGAACGATCCCTCGCTTGAACAGCGGATAAGTCTGCGACTGCGCAATCCTGTCATCGTCAATGATCTGCTGGCATGTGATATGGGTACCACGCCGACAAAGTGGCAGCGGGCGCAGTTTCCGCAGGAGTTTCGACCAAAATTGAAAGTGATTCACGACGGCATTGATACCGATTACTTTTCACCGGAAAAAGAGCCGCTCCGCGTTAAAAAACTGCCGCTGACAGGAGAGGAGGAGATCCTTACCTGGGCGACAAGAGGGATGGAGCCATATCGCGGGTTTCCTCAGTTTATTGAGGCGATTCCCGCTATTTTAAAGGCACGCAAGAAGGCTCATGTCGTTATTGCCGGGGAGGATAGAATCTGTTATGGGGCGCCACGTCCTGACGGCAAGAGCTGGAAGGAGTATATGCTGGAAAACGTTTCGCTTCCCGCTGATCGGGTTCACTTTACCGGTGGTCTCCCCTATGTGGAGTACCGTAGTCTGTTGCGTTGTTCAACTGCGCATCTCTATCTTACCCGCCCCTTTGTCCTTTCCTGGTCGATGCTGGAGGCGATGAGCTGTGGTTGTACTGTGGTCGCGTCGGGGACAGAACCTGTGCAGGAGGTTATTGAAGATGGAGAAAATGGCCTGCTCTGCGACTTCTACTCCTCTGACTCCATTGCCGAAAAAGCGATCCTTGCCCTCGAAAAACGGGCGGAGCTGCAGACAGTGCGGGATAATGCCAGACAGACGGTAGTTGCTACCTGCGATTTGAAGAAGATGCTGGTAAAGCAGGAGCAGTGTGTTCTGAAAAGACTGGAAGAGTAAAGGGAGAGGCAATTCCTGTCGGCCGATATAGTTGAAGCAGAAGAGCTGTCCGGGATCGCCACAGCAGAGCTTTTTCCGCTGTGGCACCAGGCCGGTTTTATCGCCCTCTATCCGAAACCCGGTTCCCGGGGCAGACGTTTTAGCGCACCGAAGTCTCCTGTTTCTACTTTGTCATGGACGGAGGCTGTCTTGTCCAGTTATGCCGGTTTATCTGCCAGTCTGGAGCGGGACTGCTGATATCTGGAGACCTCCGCCAGGGTTTCGAGGCGGACAAGCCTTTTATCAATATCGACAACATGGGACTGCAGTTTATCTATATCCTCATTTAACCTTTTGGTTTCATCGGTAAGCTTTAACACATCAATTAACAGATCTTTCCAGCTGCCCATAGTCGTCCGGGTTATCCCGCCTCCATCAGTGCGTTGAGAGTTACCTGCAGCTGTTCCCTGGTTGCCCGTGTATTTTCGATGGCCTCTTTCACCCTGGCAGAGACCAGATCAAACAGTTCGGACTCCTTGAGTTCTGCTGGGATATCGGGATGGTATGCCTCTATTGCCATACGCACGATATTGGCGGCGGAGGTCTGCTGCTGCTTTGCCAGGGTCTGGATCTTGCTGATCTGACCCGGGCTGATCATATACTGTTTACGAACCAAATTTCCGGCACTTTGCATTTTTGTCTCCATGGTATGAGAAGATATATCCATACTATATACATACACATCTCTATACACAAGATGTTTTTCAGATTCAGTGGTGACAGGCCCGGAGTTATGCCTGTTATTGCAATACGGAGCTACAGTAGAGGCAGCCCCGCATCTGCTGTAGCTCCGCCTTGTTACCAGTAATAGCGTGCCGCGCTCCCAAGTTCCTGCTCAATTTCAAGCAGGCGGTTATATTTGGCGATTCGCTCGCTGCGGGAGGCAGAACCTGTCTTTATACGGCCGCCGTTCATGGCGACAGCAAAATCGGCGATAAAGGTATCTTCGGTTTCACCGGAGCGGTGGGATATCATATATTGCCAGCCGGCATCACGGCAGAGCTGGATGGCGGCAATGGATTCGGAGACGGTGCCGATCTGGTTGAGTTTGATCAGTACCGCGTTAGCTGCGCCCTCCCTGATACCGCGCTCAATATATCTGGTATTGGTCACAAACAGGTCATCGCCTACCACCTCCAGCTTATCGCCGAGTCTTCTGGTGAATTCGGTGAATCCCGCCCAGTCATTTTCGGCAAGAGGATCTTCCCATGACAGGATGGGGTACTGCTGCGCCCATCTCTCCGCCATGGCGATAAGCGCAGCGGAGTCCATTTTGCCGGCACCGGATTTTTTGAGATCATACTGGCTGGTAAGGTCGGGAGAAAAGGAGCTTGCCGCGCTGTCAAGCGAGAAGGCGATATCCGTGCCGGGCTGATACCCTGCGGTTTTGATTGCCTCCATAATAATCTCCATCGCTGCCTCGTTGCTCTCCATATCGGGAGCAAAGCCGCCCTCATCGCCGACACTGGTAGCGAGCTTTCTGCTTTTGAGAATCTTCTTGAGATGATGGAAGGTCTCTGCCACATAGCGCAGACCTTCCCGGAAGTTTGGCGCGCCCACCGGCACTGCCATAAATTCCTGAATATCAACGCTGTTATCGGCATGGGCGCCGCCGTTAAGGATATTCATCGACGGGATCGGCAGTCTGCAGGCTCCGGCACCGCCGAGATAGCGGTAGAGGGGGAGCTTCGCCTGCTTTGCCGCTGCCCGTGCCGCTGCCATTGAGACCCCGAGGATTGCGTTGGCGCCAAGTCTGCCCTTATTGTCGGTACCGTCAAGCTCGCATAGACGGGCATCGATGTTCTGCTGTTTTTCTGCCTTCATTCCTTTCAGGGCCGGAGCGATAACGGTATTTACATTCTCCACCGCCTGCAGCACGCCCTTGCCAAGGTAACGATTCTTGTCGCCATCCCGCAGTTCAACCGCTTCATTTTCTCCGGTTGAAGCGCCGGACGGTACGGACGCGACCCCGCATATGCCGTTATCCAGTTCAACAAACACCCGCACAGTGGGATTGCCGCGGGAATCAAGAATCTCCATTGCGCGTACATCGTTGATACGATTTGCCATGATCTGCTCCTTATACAGTAATATGGGTTCAGGTGGAGAAAACTCTGCCGCAGCAGGCAGAGTTTTCTCCACCTTTTCAGTCTATCTAACTATATACTGTTTTAGCGGTAAAGAGAACCACCCGGAAGAGGTTCCATACAGTTTTATAGATTTAAAATCTGGTAATTTTAAAAAACAAAAATATTATCAGATAGTTATGTGGATAATCGCAAGCACGCGAGGGTTATGCGGAAAATCATGACCGTTCAAGGATGGAGGTATCTGCCGGACGTTACTGTAGCCTGAAGGTTTTTCCGTTATACTTGACGGTATCACCTGCCTGGAGCTGCCTTCCCCGGCGGAACTCCACTTCATTGTTTACCAGAATTTCTCCTTGCTGGACAAGAGTCTTTGCTTCCAGTCCATCGTCAACGAGGCTGGCAAGCTTGAGAAACTGGCCAAGCCGAATGGGGTACCTGGCCACCGGGATATACTGAATGGCTGCCATCTGTTTCTCCTTCAGAGTAGTGAAAAACAGGTAAAAAAAAGTTGAAGGGCGGTTTATCCTTGCGTTGTTTATCTTTTTTATCAATAATAGGCGGAGCTTTTTAAGAACTGTTTGGAAATCATGGTCAGGCATACCACCGGAACCTTAACGCAGGGCGCTTTGGCCAGAGGGTTGTCTTACATGGTTACAGGTTAAGTAAACACCGTACTATTTATCACAGGAGTGTACATTATGCATTTTCTCTCTGCTGCAAAAAAAATCGTTGTTGCCGGCTCTCTTCTCCTTCTTGCGGGTGCTACCGTTGGTTGTACGCCAAAAAAAGGGGGCGTTCTCGGCTCTTTTGGTGCTGCGGAAATGGAGACAGACATCGCCGTTGCCAATCAGGTGCAGAATTATGGTGATATCGTTCTGCCGATGGAGATGAAACTGGACCCGGAAGGAACGATGGCTCTTGATACCGACTCCTTTAAGGGTGGGATTCATCAATATAAGGGACGGGTAGATCTCGATTCCCTGCGGGATTATATCATCGCCTCCATGCGTAACAACAAATGGAAACTGGCCGGGGAGGCAAGGTATCATTATGTTATGCTCGCTTTCACCAAACCGAATAAAAACTGCATGGTGGTTCTGAAATCAGGAACACTTGGCTATACCATCGTCAATTTTTATGTAACTGTTGATGTTGCTGCTGCCAACAGTCTGAATCCTTTTGGTGAGCCGCTGCAATAGCAGGAGGCTGCAACGGATTGCGGTATTGTTATAATGAGCCTCCTCCGGGGTCCGGGGGAGGTTCTTGCCGTTTTAAGGAGTGAGCAAGGAGGATATATGTGTGGTATTGTTGGCTATTGTGGAGAGAAACGGGTCGTGCCGGTACTGCTTGAGGGATTGCGGCGACTGGAGTATCGCGGCTATGATTCCGCCGGTATTGTCTATCTGCAGGAAGGGCAGCTGATAAAACATCGGGCAAAGGGCAAGCTGGCAGAGCTTGAAAATGTGATCGCCGATGCCGTTATCGTTGGTTCCCATATTGGCCTTGGCCATACCCGTTGGGCAACCCATGGCGCGCCCACCACCGAGAATGCCCATCCGCATAGTGATTGCAGTGGGGAGTTGGTTGTTGTCCATAATGGCATTATCGAGAATTACCACTCCCTGCGGGAAGAGCTGCTGGCAAAAGGGCATAACTTCTCTTCCGAAACAGACACTGAGGTACTGGCGCATCTTATAGAGGAGCTGCTTAAAGATGATGATCTGCAGGGTGCAGTATATAAAGCGGTACAGCGGCTGGAGGGGTCTTTTGCCATCGGTATTCTCTGGGCAAGGATGCCGGATACCCTGATCGTGGTGCGTAATCAGAGTCCTCTTGTTCTTGGTGTAAGTGAAGAGGGCTCTTTTCTTGCCTCCGATATTCCGGCACTGCTGCCTTATACCAATAAGGTTATCTTCCTTGGTGATATGGAGATGGCGGTGCTTACCGCTGACAGCCGTCATATCTATTCCCTGCACAATGGCAGTGAACTTAAAAAAGAGGTGCAGGAAATTCACTGGAATGCGGCAATGGCGGAAAAGGCAGGTTATAAGCATTTTATGCTTAAAGAGATCTATGAGCAGCCCCAGGCCATTATCAATACCATCAGC
>PDWI01002147.1_pt1 | contig 30100 bp, 11 predicted proteins | sample 1430891 | NCBI WGS metagenome assembly PDWI01 (sample SAMN01162508, study PRJNA174530) | Oral metagenome, whole genome shotgun sequencing project. | biome: Marine environment; feature: Marine mammal; material: Swab sample of the gingival sulcus; isolation source: swab sample of gingival sulcus... | reverse complement strand
AAAACAACAGAAAATAAATAAACAAGGAACAATTGACATAAAAGACTTACCAAAAGGAATTTATATTGTAAATGTAGAGAATGATAATAGAAATTACAGCTCAAAACTAATAAAGCTGAAATAAAAACGCAGATTGCTTTTCGGGTTAACCGGTGCCGGCAAGAAAATGACAAAAACAAGGTTTGCAAATTTTTTAAAATCTGTTTGTAAGGAACTGTTTTACAAATGAAGTATTTGTTTTTTTAAGCTTTCTTGCACACATAAATAATTTCGTTTTTATCAAAGCGGTATTTTTCCGTTTCTTCCGGCGTAAAGCTGTGTATAAACTCATTTTCTTCCACTTCAAAACCGGCTTTTCTCAATCGTTCCGGATAATCCTTTCCGTATAAACGAACATGGTCGTATTGACCAAAATACTTTTCTCTGTCTTCCTTTGAAGTAATTGTATCGTCTTCAAAAGTTTTGTCCAAAGAATAATCAATAGGCACTTGTAAAATTGCAATAGCTTTCGGTTTCATAACCCGATAAATTTCTTTTAATGCTTGTTGCTCTTTATCAATATGTTCCATGACATGATTACAAATAACAAAATCAAAAACAGCATCTTCAAAAACCATATCTCTAAGGTCTGTTTTAACATCGACAATGGGTGAATAGAGGTCGGCAGTCGTGTAGTCAATATTTTTTAACTGTTTAAACCTTTTTAAAAAGGGTTGTTCCGGCGCAATATGCAACACCTTTATATTATGTGTAAAAAAATCGGTTTTGTCTTTCAGAAACAGCCAAAGCAATCGATGCCTTTCTAAGGACAAACAATTGGGACACAACCTGTTTTCTCTATTATTGTTGCCGTATCCGTAAGGCAAAAACTTTTTAAACTTTTTTTCGCATATCGTACACTCGGTATTATTGCCTTTGTACAACAGAGATAAAGGTTTTCTTGCCAAATAGCTTAAGCGAATTAATATCGGACGAGGAATAATTTTTAAAAGAAATTGTATAATCTTTTTCATTCTTTAAATATCTGTAAATAAATTTTTATATTTTTGTTTTTCAAAAGTATTAATTTGTATTTAATTTTAAAATTAATATATTTGTTATTCTTAATATTTAATTAAAACAAAATAAAATGAAACACATAAAATTAGTACCCGTTTTTATCCTTTTACTTGTATTTGCCGTTTCTTGTAACAAAACACCCCATGATAAAATGCTGGGAAAATGGGATGTTGCAAAGATAGTTAATTCCACAATGACTGAGCAAGAAGATATTACTTTTTTTAATGACATGAACAAAAATATCTTGGATAACGAATTATATACTTTTACAAACGAGAAAATAACAAGAACTTTACCTGAAAAAATAGAAGGTACATGGGAAATTGACGAACAAGGAACTGTTTTGTCTATTGATTGGGGCGAAAGTGATATTAACTCGCCGCATAATTTCGTTATAAAAAAGTTAACATCAGACAGCCTTATTATTGAAGAAGATTTTGAGGAATTTTTAATGACAACATACTTTATTAAGAAATAATTGATACTGTATGAAAGACATTTTTGTTTGTGGAGCTAATGAAGATAAAAAACTTTCCAAAAAATTAGTTTCAAAAATAGAAGCGGAGGGCTACTCTTGTTACGTCTTACCGCGAGATGAAAGTGCCGGCAAGGCAACAAGTTTAATTGCAGGCAGCAGAATATTTATTTTGTTGCTTTCGCCCGGTTCATCAAAGTCAAAAGAGGTTGCCGAGCAAGTTAAGGCAGCAGTTGATGCCGGTTGTGCAATCATACCTTTTAATATCGGAAAAATAGAAGCCGGTTTGGCAATGCAATATATGTTGCATGAATTAGAATGGGTTGATGCAGCCGAGGACGGATTTGACGAAGCCTATGATATTTTATTGGAAATAATCGAAGAGTATTCCGAAGGGAAAAAAACAAAAATCTCGAAAAAAACTGTAAAAGGAAATGCTGAAGATAAAATTCCTGTGGGAAAGCCGCTTCTTTTAGGAATAATTGCGGTCTTGTTGGCAGCATTCATTTATTGTTGCTTTTTTGCCGAAAATACAGGCAAAACTTTAAGTGATAACAAAACAAAAGAGGCAATAAATAATACGGTTGTCAAAGAGGTGGTTGGCAAAGATTTGAAAGAAGAAGAAAACAAAATTGTCGGTTCTTGGAAAATGACGGAATACCAAGACAGCCGCATTTTAACTGCCGAAGAAAAAACGGCAACGGAAAAAAATATTGAACTGCTAAAAACTCGCGTTTTATTAACATTTAATAAAGATAGAAGCTTTACGCGGGCAGGATTTACGCCGAATATTCAAAAAGGCTATTGGGAGTATGATCTTGTAAAAAAGAAGATTTATTTAATTCCCGAAAACATAAATCAAAAAGAAGAGATTAATATTGTAAACCTTTCTGACAAAGAAATGACTTTTGTCGTTACCGAAATAGTTGATATTGGACAAGGGGAAAAAGAAACGGTTACAACAAAACTAACTTTTCAGAAACAGTAAATTTGTTCTTCAGACCTAATAAGTGATTAAACAACAAAGTCCCGAAATTTAAAATTTCGGGACTTTGTTGTTTTTAAGCTTTCTGCTTCTGTTTCAACGTATGTTTGCAGAAGCCGAAAAAAGAGCCACTCATGGGACTCGAACCCACGACCTGCTCATTACGAATGAGCTGCTCTACCGGCTGAGCTAAAGTGGCAGGCTGCAAAAATAAATACTTTTAAATTTAAAAAAATATTTTTTTCTTTTTTTTCGGGCTTAATCCGCATTATTATCTAACTAAATAAGCAAATTGTTAATATATACCGCTTTAAAGTTTTTAAAAGTCAATCCCTCTACGCCCTTTTTTCCAAGAGGGAATTTGCTATTTGCCAAGAAACATGAAAAAAGCAAACAGGTGCGAGTGTTTTCTTCCGACTTTTGAAGCTTTCGGCTTTTAATTTTCAATTTCTTTGTTTGGCAAATACTTATTATTATTGCATTTGAAAATAAAGAAAAGAAAAATGGCGGAAGCAAATTTTATTGATTACGTGAAAATTCATTGCACTTCGGGCAAAGGCGGTGCCGGTTCGGCACATTTTTATAGAGACAAACGCACTGCAAAAGGCGGTCCCGACGGCGGAGACGGCGGCAGAGGCGGACATATCATTCTTAAAGGGAACAGACATCGGTGGACGCTCTTGCATTTGAAATATCGAAAACACGTAAAGGCACAGCACGGAGAAGCCGGTTCGTCTAATAATAAATTCGGTGCGGAAGGCGAAGATGTTATTTTAGATGTGCCGCAAGGAACGGTTGCCAAAAATGCCGAAACCGGAGAAGTGCTTTTTGAAATAACGGAGCATGACGAAACACGTATTTTAATGAAAGGCGGACGAGGCGGTTTAGGAAATACGCATTTTAAATCTTCGGTAAATCAAACACCGCGCTATGCACAACCCGGCGAGGACGGAACTGAGGCTTGGATTATTTTGGAATTGAAAGTGTTGGCTGACGTAGGCTTGGTCGGCTTCCCGAATGCGGGCAAATCTACTTTGTTGTCGGTGCTGTCTGCTGCCAAGCCTAAAATTGCAAATTATGAATTTACTACTTTGGCACCTAATCTCGGCATGGTTGAATATCGAGATAACCAGTCTTTTGTGATTGCGGATATTCCCGGTATTATAGAGGGTGCTTCCGAAGGACGGGGCTTGGGCTTGCGCTTTTTACGTCATATTGAGCGAAATGCCGTTTTGCTTTTCATGGTGCCTGCCGATGCCGATGATATAAAAACACAATATCGTATATTATTGAATGAATTGAAAGAATACAATCCGCAACTTTTGGATAAAGAACGAGTTTTGGCTGTAACAAAATCAGATTTGGCAGATGAAGAGTTAATTGAAGAGATGAAGCAAGATTTGCCCGACATCCCCTATGTATTTATTTCGTCCGTTGCACAAAAAGGCTTGTCGGAATTAAAAGATATGATTTGGTTAGCCATTAATAAATAATTTTAAAACAATGCTTTATGTATTTTAGAAAAATAGCCTTATTTTTTGTCTTGTTATTCTCTTTTTCATTGTCGGCTTATTCGCAAGGACTTGTTTTGAAAGGTGTTGTGAAAGATGAGAGCGGCGAAACTTTACCCGGAGTGATTATAAAAAATCTTCATTCGGGAAGTTTGTGTGTCAGTGAAAACAACGGAAAATTTTCCATAAATGTAGATGCTTATACGGATACCATTCAGGCAATTTTTACCGGCTACCTTGATAAAATAATTCCTTTGAATAATGCACGAACCATAACAATTGTTTTGGAAAAACAAGATTTCTCCATTAATGAAGTTGTGGTAACGGCTTTGGGAATAAAACGCGAGAAAAAATCTTTGGGCTACTCCATTTCCGAAGTCGGGGCAGACGATATTAACAAAGCCAAGGAAATGAGTATTGTAAATTCATTGTCGGGTAGGGTAGCGGGCTTGTCGGTTTCGGCGACCAACGGCAGTCCTTTGGCATCGAGCCGTATTGTGTTGCGAGGCAACAGTTCTTTTAATGACAATCAGGCGCTTATCGTTGTAAACGGTGTCCCCGTAAACAATAACACCATAAGTAATTCAACCGATACTTGGGGCGGAAAAGATTACGGCAATGGCATTTCGGATATAAATCCTGACGATATTGAAAGTATTTCGGTTTTGAAAGGTGCCGGAGCGGCGGCTTTATACGGAGCCGGAGCAGCAAACGGTGTCATTTTGATTAGCACTAAGAAAGGTTCCGAAAAAGGTTTAAAAGTCAGTTTTAATTCATCCTTTTCTTTGGAAACAGCCGATATTCGCAAGAAATTTCAAAATGTGTACGGTGCCGGCAGCAATGGCAAATTTGAAACACATTGGACAAGAAATGACGAGGGCATTCCGGTGTATAATTCCGATAAGGCTTCGCATTACAGCAGTTGGGGGCCGGAGATGAAAGGGCAAAGCGTAATATATCCCGACGGCAAAAGCGCAAAATTTTTACCGCAAGCCGATAACTATAAAAATTATTTCAGAACCGGAACAAGTTTCAACAATTCGCTTGCGCTGTCCGGGGGCAATGATAAACATTCTTTGCGTTTGACAATTAGTGATTTGAGAAATAAAGATATTATTCCCTCTTCCGATAATCGAAGAAGCAATTTAGGACTTAATTTTTCGACAAATCTTTCAGACCGATTGTTGCTGAGAGGCTTTGTGTCTTATATAAATCAGCGAGCCGACAATCGTCCGGCTTTAGCCGATTCGCACACCAATCCGGCACGAAATTATATTCAGATGCCGCGAGATTTTAGTTCCGAACTTTTGGAAACTATTGCAGAAGACGAAAATGGCAAAGAGCAAACTTGGTATTCTTCATGGAATTGGATGAGCAATCCTTATTGGAACGACCGCTATGAATTAAGTTTTGATAAAAAGAACCGTTTGTTCGGCGACCTTTCCGTGCAATATAATATTTCCGAACAATTTTCTATTATCTTGCGAACGGCAGGCGACTACGGCAAAACTAAATTTGAAGATATTGCGGCATCTTTTGGCATGATACATCCTGCCGGCTATTTCGGCTATCGAGATTTGACCTATTATTTGTATAATCACGACTTTTTGTTGTCCTATGATTTTTCCTTGCCTCAATCAGATTTTGGAATAGCCCTAACGGCGGGCGGCAATGCTTTTTACGAAAATCATTTTGAAGAATCCGGCAACACGGTAAACGGGCTAATTGAACCGAAAATATATACGATAGAAAACAGTGCGGGTATTCCGGAATATAGAGAATATCGCTACGAAAAAGCCGTTAATTCGCTGTATTACACAACGAAACTTTCCTATAAAAGTCTGCTGTTTTTGGATATTACCGGGCGCAATGATTGGTCGTCGGCACTTTCTGCCAAAAATAACAGTTTCTTTTATGATTCTTACAATCTGAGTTTTGTTTTTACGGAACTAATACCCAAAAACGATATTTTATCTTTCGGAAAATTGCGCTTCTCTTTTGCTCGCGTGGGTAATGATACGCGTGCCTATCAAACCGCACTCACTTATTATACCGACACCACCGATGTATATGGCAGTTATACCTATATAAACAAGCAAATTCCGCCTTTGGATTTGAAACCGGAAAAGATGCAATCTCTTGAAACCGGTGCCATGTTGCTATTCTTAAAAGGGCGTGTGAAATTGGATATGTCCTTATACAAGAGCAATACATTTAATCAGATTATGGGTGTAAATATTTCCTCGGCTTCGGGCGCACAAAAGGCTTTGATAAATGCCGGCAATATTCAAAATTCGGGAATTGAAATTCAAGCCGATTTCACGCCTGTCAGAACAAAGAAACTTCGTTGGTCTTTTATGCTTAACTTTGCCAAAAATAAATCATCGGTAATAGAGCTTGCCAAAGGTGTTGATAATCATTTATTGCTTGAACATTGGGGACTCAGCATTGAGGCGCGTCCCGGGCACCCCTACGGCGATATTGTGGGATACGGAATACAAAAAGATGCAAAAGGCAATAAATTAATGAATGCCAACGGATTATATTTGCGGACGGAAAAGCCGGTGGTGCTGGGAAATATAAATCCCGATTTTACGGCATCATTCTCAAACAGTTTGGAATATGCCGATTTTACATTCAGTTTTTTGATTGATGCAAAGATAGGCGGTCAGATGTTTTCCGGTACCAATATGTACGGTAACGGATATGCCGGAAATTTTGTAGAAAGTTTGGAAGGCAGGAAAGAATGGTATGAGTCGGAACGTGCGCGCGAACAAGCCGGTATAAGTCCTGCCGATTGGACGGCAACCGGCGGCTATTTGGCAGAAGGTGTTTTTGCTCAAGGTACAACAGTAAACGGAAATGATGTCAGTGGGCAAAATAATTCGGTCTATATCAATCCTTTTGACTATTGGCATCAATTTGCCGATTGGACAAACGAAATTCACGAACCTTTTGTTTATGATGCAAGTTTTGTAAAATTGCGAGAAATGAGTTTAAGCTATCGTTTTTCCGGCTTAAATTTAAAAAAACTATTAATCCGAGATATAAGTCTTTCGATATACGGCAGAAATCTATATTTGATATATTCAAAAGTGCCCAATGTAGATGCCGAATCTTTTCATACCAACGGCAACGGACAAGGATATGAACTATACGCATATCCCAACCGCAGAAGTATCGGTTTGAAATTGTCGATTAATTTTAGATAATTTTCTTGCAGAGATTATACAGGAAGTTGTAGAATGAATTTTTTTAATTATTGGAACATATCGAAAAATAAACATACAAAAATATGAAACACCCGGAACTAAATTTTAGACACACAACGGAATGATTATAGGGACGGAAGTCGGAAGTTGCGACAAAAACTTTGCGTTTTTTGCGACAAACTTAGCGTTCTTTGCGGTTAAACCAAGCCAACGGCTACAAAAAATAAACATATGAAACACCCGGGACTAAAATTTAGACACACAATGAAATGATTATTTGCCAACACTATTAATTATTTGTAATGAAATAACTTAGGGCGTTCCTATATGCCCTTTGAAAATTATAAAAAAAACATATGAAACATACATTCAATTTTACGGTTTTTGTAATTTCGCTTTTAATTTTTAGCTCCTGCATAAAAAACAATTTGTCGGAATTGAATGAAAATCCGAACGAACAAACTCAGGCAAATCCTGAATTGCTGTTTAAATATTCGCTTCGCGAAGGAGTGGGCAGTTATAACACCGACGTAAATGTAGAGCAGTGGGCTTTAATGAATTGGGTAATGTTTACGGCATCGAAAAACGGAGTTACACCCGGCGAGGAATATGTTATACCCGGCGGAAAAGACCAATTTTGGAATGAACAATATGCCGATGCCCTGATAAATGTGCAAACTGCCTTAAACATAATGGGCGACAGTGTGAAATACGTTAATCACAGAGCTGCTTGCATGATTTGGAAAGTATTTCTGTTTCATCGGCTGACCGATTTATGGGGCGACATACCCTATTCGAAAGCGCTGCAAGGCTATTCCGATTTTAATTTAATGCCGAGCTACGACAGTCAGCAAGTTGTTTATTTTGATATGCTCGCACAATTAAAAACGGCATCGGAAATGATTAATCCGGCAAAAGCCTTTTTCCCCGAAGATGCCGACCTTGTATATAAAGGAAATGCGGAACTTTGGCGGAAATTTGCAAATTCTTTGCGTTTGCGACTTGCTACACGTTTGCGCTATGTTGCTCCGGAAAAATACACCGCCGAATTGCAAGAATTGAAAAATGCTCCTTTGATAGCGGCTAATTCCGAGTCGGCTTTATTTCCTTTCAATTCCGAGAAAAAGAACCATTTGTTTGAGGCTTATTTTTCGGGACAAGCCACCGTGCAAAACAATCCGAGCCGTTTTCTTACGGAATACCTTAAAAACACAAACGATCCGCGCATAGAGATATTCCTTGAACCTGCCCCGATACATGAGGTCTTTCCTTGGTTTGATAAATATGTCGGTATTCCGAACCTGCTGCCGGCAAACAGTCCGCAGTGGGCTAATTTTCAGGAAGATTGGTCTGATGTTTCGGGCATCGGCAAATGGTTTTTGCGAAACGAAACACCCGGCGTATTGCTCAGTTATGCGGAAGTATGTTTTTTGTCGGCGGAAGCTGCTGAATTTGGCGTCTTTTCGGATATGCAAGGCTATTATGAAGCCGGCATCAGAGCCAATATGCAATTTTACGGCGAATATGGTGAGCAAGCGCATGTTATACCCGAAAATAAGATAAATGCCTATATCAATTCGCTTGGAACTGCCGATTTAGAAAATATTATAAGCCAAAAATGGCTGACTTTCACTTTTGAAAACGGCTATGAGGCTTATGCCGAGTTCAGGCGCACCGGCTATCCTGTTTTGACCGATTATTTTGATAATTCCATAAATAAAGAAATATATCCAAAGCGTTTGCCCTATCCGACTTCGGAAAGCACCTTAAATGCAGAAAATTATAATGCTGCTGTTCAGATGCAAGGGGCGGATAATGAATTTACAAAACTGTGGTGGGCTAAATTTTAGGCGATTTTAAATTTTGTATTAATCCGGGAATTTGTACTTTTAAACCCGCATTTAGAAAATGAATTATGAATGACAAATGATTAAGTTATGAACGGCGCAGTAAGTAATGATGAACGATGAGAATTAAAAGGTAAAAGTAGAGACACAATATATTATGTCCGATTTTTTCCGGTTTTCATGTTTTTTGACAAATAGCAAATTCCCACTTGGAGAAGGGGCGCAGGGGGTTTGGTTTTGCTATTGACAATCGACTAAAAAGTTAAATATTAAAACACTGATAAAAAATAATTTACAATTATAAACATATGAAACATATATTCTTTAATCTAATTTTATTATCAATTCTAACATTTATACCCTTAGGGCTTAAATCTCAAACCTCCTCAGGCAGTTGCTGGTATCTTGATTATGATTTATGGAAAGCTGCCGAATATCCGGACGTACACGGAAACTGCGGGAGCAGTAATGTGTTAAATCCGGGCGAACAAATGACCATGGAAGTATGGGTGCGCTCCTATACATTTGGCTTGAATATGAAAATATTCGGAAGAACACCCAATACCTTTGCACAAGGTTATATTATGGGATTTGAAAATTTGCATCCTTATGCCGAAATATTTAATCCCGATGTGCAGGAAATTCCCCGAAACGGCACCGGACCCATGCCCGAAGACAGTGCTTGGGTGCATCTTGCGACAACTTATAATGCTTCCGGTGAAATGAAAAATTATTTAAACGGTGAACTTGTGGGAAGTACCGCCATATTTCCGCAAAACCCCGTAACTCCCACCGATGCACCTTTTATAATAGGGCGTGCTCCTTGGGATTTTGCATGGGCATTCAACGGTGATATTGATGAAATTCGTATATGGAATACCGAACATTCCGAGCAGGAAGTTAAAGCCCTTATGTTTAAAGAGTTGAGAGGAGACGAAGAGGGTTTGTTGGCTTATTATAATTTTAATACTCCTGAGGGGGCAACATTCTATGACAAAACATCAAACGGAAACAATGGGGTGATAAATAATTATGAAGAAGATTGCTTTTGGTGGGCAGAATCTTTTGCCCCTGTGGGCAACGAAAAAATGTATGATATGCTTGACTTGCAAGCTGCATGGTTTGGGAAATCGCCCCAACAGTATAATTATGCCCTAAGCGAAAGCGGATTAAGCATAATTGCAAGCGGAATAGGTGAAAAGCAATTTAAAAAATACCTCGTATTCGGACACGACGGGCAAAGCGGAACAACAAACTCGGATGCGCCCGCCCAGGCATCTGCCGACTTCAAACGAACACAAAGAACATGGTATTTGAATAAAGGCGGAAATTTTGGCAGCCAATGCGTTTTTGATTTAGAAAAAGCAGCCGGAAATGCCGAACAGTTGCCTGCCGGCGATGAAAACATATATTACAGCCTGTTGTACAGAGCCAACGAAACCGGTGCATTTGAAGCTTTGCATTGCGCCCATGAGGTTAATGGCAAGTATATAATCTTCAACAATGTTAATTTATCGGACGGCTATTATGCAATAGGACACGGCAGCAAACAGTTAGCCGACCCGGCAACGGCATTAAAAGAACTTGCCTTTTCCGAATTAAAAATATACCCCAATCCCTCACAAGGTGCAATGTATGTCGATAAAGCCAAAGGATTTGATTTTGAACTTTACGATGTAAGCGGACGAAAATGTGTTTCAAAATATATTGATTCGGAAAAATATGGATTAAATTTAGGCAATCTGGAAAGAGGTGTTTATATTGCGGTATTTAAAAATAAAAAAGAGCGTTTCAGTAAAAAAATCATTTTGTATTAATCTTTTAAAATATATGTATTTATGAGAAATTATTATTTTCTTTTGGTCTTATCTGTTTTTATGCTTTTAGCGGGAACAGAAAGCAAAGCACAGAATTACGCATTAAAATTGGACGGCGAAAATGACTTTATCGGCGTTTCGGATAATGCGGCTTTAAATCCGACATCGGCTCTTACGGTAGAGGCATGGATAAAAGCCGATAAGTGGGAAAGCGGTATATATGCCGGTGTTATTGTGGGCAAGCAAGCCACCAATCCCGACAGGGGATATTGCCTCACGGTAGGCGAAAACGGACGTGCGGAATTTACTTTGTCGATAGACGGACATTGGGAAGCCGTGAGCACTCCGGCAATTATGGGTTTGAATGTATGGTATCATCTTGCCGGCGTTTATGACGGCAGTAGTTTAAAACTCTATATTAACGGTAATTTGCAAAACACTTTAAATATAAGTTCCGGCAATCACGACCCCTCAACCGGTTCGGTTATGCGATTGGGCGATAATCCTACTTGGACAGGGCGTAATTTTGAAGGTTGTATAGACGAAATTCGTATCTGGGAAACTGCAAGAAGCGCATCGGAAATTCTTGATAATTTTACAACGGAACTTACGGGAAGCGAAACCGGACTTTCTGCCTATTGGAAATTTAACGAAGGTTCCGGAAATACCACAGCCGATGCCACTGCAAACGCTTTGGAGGGAACTTTGCTGAATATGGATCTTACCACAGCTTGGGTTGAAGGCTTTCAACTTCCGGGAAAAGATGTCGGGGTTATCGGCATTGTTTCACCCTATAAAATAGGTCCCGCTTTTACTTCAAGCGAAACAATCAAAGTTGAAATAAAGAATTTTTCTGCCGAAGCCGTTTCCGGATTTGATATCAGCTATGAATTAGACGGTGCCGAGCCTGTAACAGAGCTTGTCTCTGCTGAAATTCCTCCTTTCGGAAGCTATGTGTATAGTTTTTCCGGCACGGAAGACCTTAGCGGACAAGAAAGCTGCGAACTTAAAGCCTACACAAATTTAACCAATGATGTAAACAATTTGAATGATGTCTTTACGGAAATAATCAGTCCTGCCGAAAATGCAATGATTTTTGATGACGAACAACACAGCTTTTCATCAGCCGGACAAACGCATTATGCAACCTTATACATTAACGAAGACTTGAGCAACTACAAACAAGTTTTGTTGAATATCGATTTGAATTGTCCTACCGGCGGTTGCGACCCTTGGGACCAACCTGCATTTTTGTACATTGTGCATGAGGGTATTAAATATGAAATTGCTCGTTATATAACGCCTTACGGTATTGCTTGCGGCAATTGGACTTTTGATATTACCGACTTTAAGTCGATATTGAAAGGAAGTGTTAAATTTCAATCATATATACAAGTTTGGGGGGCAACCGGTTGGCTTTTGGATGCCGAGCTTGTGTTAGTTCCGGGCACACCGGTTTACGCATCTTCTACCATTGAGCCTTTGTGTGTGGAAGAATACTGGGTATATGGCGATACCCAAGCAAATCCGCATAATCCGCCGGCTAAAACAGTTTCCGTAGATCCTGATGCCGATGCACTCAAAATACGCATGACCACAACCGGACACGGACAAGGAAATACCGATAATGCCGCCGAATTTAAGGAAGTAAACCATGAAATATGGTTGAATAATCAACTTGCTTTTACGCAACATTTGTGGAAAGGCGATTGCGACCAAAATGAATGTTCGCCGCAAAACGGTACTTGGACTTATGCGCGTGCAGGTTGGTGTCCGGGACAAGATGTGCAGCCGATGGAATGGGATTTGAACGGATTGTTTACAGCCGGCGAAGACCTCACTTTTGAATATAAGTTGCAAGACTACACAAATTACAATAATACGGGTTATAATAATGGTTCTCATACCGAACCGCATTATAAAATTTGCACTTATTTGGTAAGCTATTTTAACCCGACAAGCGATGTACATAATTCAACTACCGTTGAAAAAGGCGTGGACTTGTATCCTAATCCTGCAACAAATACTGTGTATTTAAAATTCGGAAAATCATCGGAAGCAAAGCTTAAAGTAGATATATATAATATTTCCGGACAGTTCATAAGCCGTAAGATTTTAGATAATGTAAAAGCCGGAGAAGTTTATGCTTTGCCTTTAACAAATCTTTTGCAAGGACTTTATACCGTAAAAATAAGTTCTAAAGATTTTAATATGAGTCGCAAACTGATTGTTAATAAGTAAAAATAAGCAAGAATCTCTTTTTTGTTTAACCCGAGTTTTTGTGTCGATTATGATGCATGGTTCGGGTTAATTTTTCCGTAAAATCAATCTCCCTGCCCCCTCTTTTCCAAGAGGGGTTTTGCTATTACCAAAAACTGAAATCGCAAAGAATACACTCACAGCAAACACGATATTTTTTTTGGTCTTCGATTTTTCGATTTTTGAATATTGTAAAAAAAAATTGTATCTTGCACAAAAAATATGAAAGAGACTAAACGAACTGAAAAAAATAGAGACAAGAGGCTAAGCTAGAAACCAAACAATAATCCAAATTTAAATTCAAATGAAATGCCCATGACTAAAATTTTTTAGACACCCGGCGGAATGATTATTTTCCGACTTAGTAAAATAAGAATACTAAATCTCATTCGGGTCTTCCTATATGACCTTTGAAAATTATAAATATAAACATATGAAAAATCGAAAACACAACATATTAGCGGCATTAAGATTTTTTAACATTCTTTATAAAATATATCAATAATAAAAAATGTTTTATATAGTGCAGGGAAGAAAATAGATTGTTTTGCAAGTGTTTTGTAGTGAGTTGGTTAGGATGGTGTTTGCGAAGCTTCTAAAATCAAGGAGTTTTGTCGAAGTATTTAGTGTTTTCTTGCAGAGACTATATGACGAAGCTGATTTTCTAATAAATATCTTAAATAATTATTAAAACACAACAATATGGCAATAAACAAAAACAATCAAATAATTAATCTTTTAAGGGCAAGACAGAAAAAAGAAAAGTTCGCAGAACAGATTAATACGCAAGCTGACGAACGTATTTTTGAAAAAATTGGAACAGAAGCACAAATTACAGAACTAAAAAATAATGCTTTGAAAGGGGCGGCAGCAAAATCAAAAATTGATAATGATATACAAAACCAAGAAATAGAAAGTACTTCCGGAGCACAAACAAAAGTTAATTCAGCAAAAAACAGTTTACAAAATAGCCTGAATAAGCTACAAAAAGATGTAGAAGGTTTTAACTTGAATGTCCAAGATCTTGCAAAAAATATAAAAAATGTGGAAGAGAAGATGTTGAGTTTACAAAGCTCTTTAAATAGTTTAGACAGCAAAGTAGATGGTCTTGAAATAACAACACAGAACCTAAATTCAGATTTAACGGCATTGGAAAGCAGAGTAACAAATATTGAAAAAACGGCACAAAGTTCTGGATCAGGTTTGGATAGATAACAACAAATAAGAGTAAAAAATTAAGAAGCATAGAAATAAAAATCATTTAAACGATATAATATTATGGCAAAAATTCCCCAAATAACAGGTATTACAACAAAAGACACAATCGTGCTCACAGGAAATGTTTATGACCTTTATAAAGCAAGCTTTGCAACAGGAGTTACAATTACGGTTTGCATCTTTCAATCAGGAGAAGGCTTAGAGCCGGATACCTTTACAACAATAAAATCTGCGATAGTTGACAAACAAGGTACATATTACATTGTTTTATCAGAAAAAGATGTTCCGGACGACGCTTTTACTCTAAGCTTTTGTGCATTTCAATCCGGTTATCAATTGGAAATGGAAAAACAAATCAAACTTGAGTTTAATAGCTTTACCAACAAGCAAATATTACAAGATATAAGCTTATATTCTCTCCCGCAAAGAAAAGTCAAAGGAAAACTTAAAAGAAAAAATAATATGCCGGCAGCAGGATGTTGTGTTGAATTGCTATCCGCAGAAGATGACACTATTTTGGGAAGTACAATTACAGATACAAAAGGTGATTATGAAATTGCTTATCTCCTAACAGAAGATACCGGCGGAATAGGTGCAAAAAAACAAAAGTCATTATATCTGAAATTTTACAATAATGAAGATATCGAAGACAGTTTAAGTTCATCTCAACTAAGCATAAATCCAACTACTTATTCAAGTTCAGAGTATCCTGTGCAAAAAAATGCTGTTTCCGGTGATGCAATAAATGATTTGATTATTGAAAGGAATGCCTCAGACGGGAAAGAATACTACTATATTGTAGCGAATAATAACGGAACGCTTCGCAGAAATCTCATATATATAAAAGATGAATTACCGAAGGCTAAAAAAGAATATTGGAGAATAATGAACAATAAAAAAATCTTAGATAAAAGAATATTGTTTGAAGACGAAGCAAACGATGATTTGAAAGCAGGAAAAACAAGAATTGTTTATACCAAAACAGAAAACGGAGAGAAACCCTGCTTGACCGGGAAAATTCTGTTAAGGCAAAACACAGAATCTTTGCCTCGAACAGATGAAAAGGAACCGCCGTTTAAAATAGAGGAAACAAACTATATTTCTGAAATTGAAACTTACAAAGCAAGCTCTTCGCCTGTTTTAATTAGCTCAAAAGAAATTGAAGAAATTAACTTTAAATTTACGAAAGACTCTTTGGACTTATATACAAGGCTCACAAACAGAGAAACGGAATATAAAAATATCATTGAGGGGCAATATGCATTGTAAAGCCTAAGAAATCAGAAATATAAACAAATTAATAATAAACATCTAAAAATCATTATATAAATGGCTACAGTTAATAATAACATTACAGATATAAATGCTGCTTCTCGAATGATAGGCGCGAATAGAGATGACTTGCAATATCTAAGATTGGCAAGAGAATTTAATAATCATCTGAAATTAGACAGTACACCTTTATTATTCGGATTATTAAAAAAAGGTATGAAACCCAAAGTCTCTGCAATATTTACCATGACAGAAGAGGCTATCCGAATGAAAATAAAAAAAGCAATTGAACAAAAAATTATTCCGGATAGTTTAGACATTGATTTTCAGCTATATCTTCTAAACTACAAAGTAAATTCTTACATTAAAGAAGCTATAGGCGATATTTTTGATGCTGTTAGAGATGATGAGTTAAGCTCACTTACATATGAGCAAAAATCTGAAATTACGAGAAAACTCATTGAATATACTTATAAAGACAAAGATATAGACGATGATTTCTTTGCCGGTTTAACAACGCTTAGCGATGATAATATAAAAACAAAATTAAAATTGTTTTTCAACTACAGAGACCTATGCTACGGCAACAATTCCTTTATAAATGAATTTATTGTTTCAGGCTCTTTACAGCATATTGACACCTTATTAGTATGTTCAAAAACTGAAATATTAAATAAAATCTCAAACAATGCAATAAATAACAATTCTTTGCCCGACAATATTAAAAATGAAACTGAAATAGATAAAAAGAAAAATATATATGCCCGGCTTATAATCAAAGAAATTGAAACCCGTTATCCTACCAGAGCATTGTTCTTAAAACTTACAAGAGTAGCCCCGGAAACAATAACGATATTTAATGCTGAAGAAAGTTCAATCAACATTTTTGATGTATTTAAAACAATGCTTGTTGACGAGAAAGATAATGTTGCTTCTAAAAATTATATGTTGGATGTTATACTCAATGAGGAGAATTTCAATATTGAAAAAAATATTGGCAGAGACTTTATGACTCAATTATTGAACTCAAATCCTAACCCAAATCCGAACGCAGATTTTTTAACAAGAGTAAAAAACGAAGAGCAGGGATTTACAGAAACAGATTATATAAGAGTTTTGTCTGCCATTCAACGTCTTTATTATTTGGCAAAGGATAATAAGTTTGAAATTATTTATGCCTTATTGAGAAACAGCTTCTGCTCAGCCTATGATATTATTAAAGCAGGCAGGACAAGATTTGATACGATTATTAAAGCGGACATTCCCGATGCCCGGCAAAGAGCATATATATTTAACGCCGCTGAAATAAAGGTAAATAAAGCAATTTCCATTTTAAGTAAATTTTCCGGTTCATCCGAAAATTTAAGCCCGGCAGTCGTAAAAGCAAACTCCTTAAAAGAAACGAATGAAAATCAAATAACAATAAAAGATATTCCGGAATTAGAGAACCTTTTTGGTTCGCAGGATGTAACCGATACTGAACACAGTGAATCGGTGCTAAGTCCTGCCGCATATTTAGTTGACTTACTCGATTTATTAAAGCAGATTGAGATTGATGATGAGCACAATACGCTGTTTGATAAACTGACTGAACGCAGACCCGAAATTGAACTCATTCCTTTGGATACAAAAAATACCCTTACATTAGTACCCTATATTGATTTAATCATTGAGATACTGGAAAACTGGATTGCCGATGCTAATAATCTCGATTTGACGGCAAACGGAACTTTATGGGACAAATGGGAAACAATAAGCAATCATGAAGATCTAAAAGCCGAGCCGGATCGATGTGCATATAATGTTTATTCGCATTTATTAAATTCCTATTCATGGAGCCAAGCACCTTTTGACTTATTAAACGAAGAAATGCGTTTGTATTGCAGAGCAATGGGTATAGACAGGGTAAAATGGGCTGAAATTGCAAACATAACAGAAGAGCACATTAACCCTTATTATGATGTACTTGGATTTAATCAAACAGATACAAATTTCTTTAAGCTTTCTATTGATGAGACTACCTCATTAGATACAATCCAAAACGAGCCGTATGTAAAAAATATTATTAACTTAGAACCGGATATTTTATTTGATTCGGAAAACAGGACTTTTAAAAGACTAAATATTAAAAAGTTTTTGAAATTTTCGAAATTGAGCCTATCCGAATTTCAACTGCTTCTGGATTCCTATTTTATTAATCCGGAAATTATAGCCGAGCAAGAAGCTCCAAGCAGATATTCTATGCACTATACTAAAAAAATTGAATTAAAGAATGCCTATCTTGAATTTTTGCATGAAGCACAAGCACTGGCATTTGTATTTACGATGTACCAGTTTAAAAGGCTTCAAACTGCACTCGGTTGGTCTTTGCCTATGCTTGACCTTATATTAATGAATATTTCTTCGTCCGTTAAAACATGCTATTCATTACCGGAAGAGCCGGATATATACTTCTTTTGGAAAAAGATAATATCTGATGAACACATACAACAATTAGGAAAAATTAAAAAAATCCAAACGGATTATCAATTATCCGACAAGCAAATAGTCGCATTATTCGGAAAAATATGCACCTATGAGTATAAAACCGGGCAATCTTATTTTAATTGGATGTTTATGGAAAACAACCAAGCAAAAAAACACAAAAACGCGTTTACTGCTCTGATGCATGAAGAAGAGGCAATTCCTTATGTCAACAATAATATTTTTCAAGAGGACGGCACCTTTCATCCTTTTGTTCAATATGTATGCAGTATCATACAATTGAGTGAAGAAGAAGTCCGAGATGTCGATTATTTGCTTGATGAAGTAAATGAGAATAAAATTATCACAAAAAAGGGTATAACAAATTTGATAAGATATGCTTATTTGCTTGATGCTTGCAATATCTCAACCGTAGAATTAAATGCTTTCTTGAAGCTAAACAACAAAACTGCTTTAGACACTGAGCTGATACTTTTAGCCTTAAAAGACACAAGAATAATTCAAAATAATAACATCAGCCTTGAGCACATGCTTTATTTGTTGGATAATAAAATATTCGCAGAAAGTGCCCTTAATATTCCCAAGCCGGAAGAAATTAAACTAAGCCTAAAGAATTTATTGGCATTAGCTCAAAAAACCGATGCCGAACTTGAAGAAAATACAGATTCTTTAAGCACGCAATTAATTAATGAATTAATGGTCTTGGAACCAATTGATTTTGAGACGGCATTTATAATTGCGAATAATTATTATGATACGGGTGATTTTGAAACGAACATTAAGGCTCTGGTAACATCAGCGAAAATAAGCATTAATCAATATGATGCAGTCAAGAATTACCTCGCAAAATTACCGGATAATAATAGTAATGATGAGATTGATGTCTATAAAGCTGAATTATCTAAACTTACCGGTATTGATGACGACACAATTAATGAGATTTTTGCAGCATATTTAGACCAAACATTAGACTTAGACTTATATTTAGACTCTATAGCCGGATTGACGCCGGAAGCTTTGAATGATATTACAAGCATACAAAAAGCATTTTTATTTGCAAAACAAACCAATTTAAGCACAAAATTGCTTGAAGATTATTTTTCTGACGGTGCTGCATCGCCGATTGATATTTGGAATCTCAACAACAGCGGATATGCCGATTTACGAACCTTACTTTATTTATTTGAATCCAAAACCTATTTAAAAAATCCCGATGCGCCTTTTAGTTGTTTCGGAACATTCGGCAATTTAAGCAATACCCTCGAAGCATATAAATGGCATGAATACATTACTGCTTCGGACTACTCCGCTTTGTTAATTCCGAATGAAAATGATAAAGCCAAATGTTTACAATGGTTTACAGAATTTGGTAAATTAGCCGACCTGACCATTAATCCCGAAGATGCAATTAATCGGATGCTGTGGGCAGGAGAAAATTTTAATGCAGCATTAATTCAAACAGTGAAGTCTGAAACCAAAGACAAACTGGGTATTCAAACTTACCGTAGGCATGTATCCGTACTAAGAGATGAATTAAGAGAAAGACAAAGAGATGCCTTGGTGTATTATGTAACAAATAGAGCCGGGCTTGATGACAGCAATGATCTGTTTTCTTGGTTGCTCATTGACACACAAATGACTGCTGCCGTTTCTACTAGCCGAATTGTGCAAGCAACATTAGCTGTACAATTATTTATTCAACGCATCCAATTTAATTTGGAACAGGATATTACACTCATAAAAAGCGATGAAAATCGTTGGAAATGGATGAGCTTGTATAGAGTTTGGGAAGCAAATCGAAAAATATTTTTATATCCTGAAAACTGGTTGGAACCCGAACTTCGTGATGATAAATCACCCTTTTTCAATGAACTGGAAAAAGATTTAACAAGCAATGAAATAACCGACGAAACAGTACAAAATGCCTATTATAACTATTTAAAAAAAGTAGAAAAAATAGCCGATGTTGAATATTGTCAAATGTTTAACGAAGAACACAACAACTATTCTGTCTTGCATGTAATCGGACGTTCGCGAGGGGTACCGCATACTTACTATTACAGAAAATTTGTTAACGAATCTTATTGGACAGCTTGGGAACAACTCGGCTTTGAAATTAACAGCGAACATCTTGCTCCGGTAGTAATAAACGATCGCTTAATTATTTTTTGGCTGGAATATTTTGAAGAAACAAGAGAACCCTCCAACATAACACCGGTGAACCCGGAGGCAAGCGAACATTCCGCAGATATGCCGCAAAAAGTACTGAGCGTGCAAGTATGCTGGTGCGAATTAAAAAATAATACATGGTCGGAGAAAAAAATGCTGCCGCACAGAATAAATATTGATGCCGGAAGCGGATATCAAAACATTCCCAAAAAAGCATTAAGGCTTGTAATTGAAGCAGGGCAAGAAAACTTCTTATATCTTTTATATGATTTCTCGGAAACTTTATCGGACTATGACAATCCGGATATTTTTGGCATTACTCATTTTGAAAGACCGCAGGGATACAAATTTAAGATTCAAGTATTCAACAATGTTGAACTGATAAATATTTACACCGAAAAAACAAACAGTAACAATGACCAATATGCCGATGATGTCTTTAAGAATATTTTTCTTCCAGACGGAGTATCCAATTATTATCAGAAAGTTAAAGATCAAGACGGTGCTTTGTCTTTGCATATACCAACACAATCGGGAATGCCGGCGATAAAACAAATTGCAGATGCCGGAAACACACCGGTTACTGTCGTATATCCGCACCAATACCTCGATTTTCAAAGTCAAGCTCCTTTCATTTTAGAAAAAGGCAGAAAATCGTTCATGTTTATACCTGTTGTTCAAAACAAAAAAAATAATGATTATAACAGGCAAATCAGAAATAAAGTTGAAAGTTTAGAAGACAATTTTAACACGCAATTTTTAAACGAAACAACACAATCGGTGCCGGAATTCTTTACGGATGAAGACGCCGGAAATACTTTGGTGCATGACGAGGCTTCGGTCATCATGTATAAAGGCGGTGCAGAAGGAAGGCTAATAAGTAAATTGCCGAAATACAAAACAAAACTTTCCGTTTGTTTGGCTTATCATCCCTATGTTGGAATAATGCGCAGAAACATCGAGCGTTTCGGCATTGAAGGATTATTAGACCCCTCCGGATTTAAAACATCCGGAAGCAGCAATGAATTATTGCAAGGAAAACAAGCCAATGAAGATTTAATCCCCGATTTGGCTTTGAACAAGAACCTTGTTATAAACAATAATATGACTTTGGATGAGCACGAAAATTTGCTGCTGTCGGAAAAATTTGAGTTCAACAGCAAAAGCGCATTCGGAATTTACAATTGGGAAATATTTTTCCACATTCCCTATATGATTGCAAACCATTTCTATATAGAAGGAAACTATGATGAAGCTTTAAAATGGATACATTATATTTTTGATCCGCGAGAAACGGAAAATGCCGATTCAAATTTCAAACATTTTTGGAAATTCAAACCTTTTGCTGCACACAATGCAACAAAAGGGATTGAGGATATTTTATTCGATATTAATATGGATGAAAACTCCGGGATTGAAAATAATGAATTGGATGATGCCTTAGAAATTTGGAGCAGCGACCCCTTTAAACCCCATAATGTTGCCCGAATGAGAATTACGGCTTATATGAAAGCAACGGTTATGCGCTATCTTGATATTTTGGTGGCGCGAGGCGACCAATCTTTCAGAGTAGATACAATGGAGTCCATCAATGAAGCACTGCAGTATTACATTATTGCCGCACAAATATTAGGTCGAGAACCGGAGGTATTAAAAACCGAAATCCTTAAGCCCAAAACCTATAAAGAATTTGGGGCGGGTACAATGGGCAATGCCATAGAGTATATGGAAGAACCGATGATTAAACCCGAAAATGCGGCTTATCTTGAAAAATTTATAGAATCAAATGAAGTGGAAATAGCCGCCAAACCTTTTTCGAAAGAGAAGAACATGAAGAATATGGTACAAAATCTTTATGCGAAACTCCAAGAAAGCGAGAAAGTATTTAAACTCTACTTTGGTGTGCCTAAGAATGAGAAAATGTTCAGTTATTGGAAGCTCGTGGGCGACCGTTTGTTTAAAATTAGAAACAGCATGAATATTGACGGCATTAAACGAACTTTATCTTTATTTGCCCCGCCCATTGACCCCGGTATGTTGGCTTCTGCTACAGCTGCCGGATTAGACATTAAAGCACTGGTAAACGGTCAAGCCGGACCGGTAATCCAATACAGGTTTAATGTTTTAATCAACCAAGCATTGCAATTATGCGGCGAAATAAAATCGCTGAGTTCACAACTGCTTTCTGCCTATGAAAAAGAAGACAGTGAAACCATTTCTAAACTTCGAGCGCAGCATGAAATTTTATTAAGTGAGCAAATAACAAGAATCCGAGAAAAAGCAATTGAAGAACTGAACGCACAATTGGAACAATTGGATAGGCAAAAGGAAATCATTGATTTCAGAAATGATTTTTATTCCAATAGAAAAGAAAGAATTAAACAAGAAAATCAACAACTTGCTTTTATGGATTTGGCAATGGTTACACAAATTGTCGGTTCGGCCATTCAATCTATGGCATCCTACCTTAATCCTGTTCCGGATGTTTTGTCCGGAGCCGCCGGCATATACGGTTCGCCGGTCTTTTCATTTAATTATGGCGGAACTAAATTGGGTGGTACTGCACAAAGTGTGGCTAACGTGCTAAACTCTGTAACTGCAATTGCAAATTATAAATCATCCAGAGCAGGTATTATTGCCGGCTACGAACGTAGAAAAGAAGAATGGAAATTCCAAGCAGATATGGCAAATTTGGAATATGCTCCGCTTGCAAAACAAAGACTCTCGGTTGATATTCGGAAACAAATGGCTGAATACGAATTGCAAAATCATAAGCAACAAATTGCAAACAGCAAAGAAGCCTATGAGCTAATGAAAAGCAAATATTCCAATGAACAACTATACAATTGGATGAGAAAAGAAATTGTGCAATTGCAAAGAAAGGCATACGACATGGCATATAAAATTGCAAAACAAGCCGAAAAAGCCTATTATTTTGAACTCAATCCGAGAGGTGTGGGGAAATTTATATCTGCCTCGCATTTTGACACAAAATATGAAGGAATGTTTGCCGGAGAAAAACTATTCTTAGAATTAAAAGCAATGGAAGCTGCATATTTTGAAAATAATAAGCGTAAATATGAACTAACAAAACAAATCTCTTTAGCATTGCTTAACCCAATGGAAATCATTAACTTAAGGAGTAGTGGTGCGTGCAGCATATCAATCCCGGAGCTATTGTTTGATCTGGATTATCCCAATCATTGCAATCGTCGCATAAAAAGCGTTTCGCTCACCATTCCTTGTGTAACCGGTCCTTATACATCTGTTTCCGCTGAGCTAACGCTTATGGAAAGCAAGATTTTTCCGACTAAAGATACAAGCGATGAAATATCCGTACAAGCTTTAATTACAAGCATGGCAACAAGTTCCGGCATTAATGACAGCGGTATGTTCCAATTAAATTTCAATGATGAAAGATATCTGCCCTTTGAGGGAGCGGGGGTAAACAGCGAGTGGTATTTAACTTTGCCGAAGGAAGTCAGACAGTTTGACTACAATACAATCAACGATGTAATATTGACAATTCAATATACGGCAGAAAAAGCAGAAACAGCAAAAAGCAATACAGTATTGAAAAACAATTTAAAAGTTTTTATCCACGAAAATAACAATTTTGCTGTTTTTATTGATGTAAAAAGTCAATTCCCGGATGTCTTTGAAACCTTAAAAACTGAAGCGGCTTCATTGACTTTGTCTAAAAAACTTCTTCCTGTTTTTATGCAAAACTTAGAACCCATAGTTACTGATGTACTAAGATATGAAGATAATCTTGATAATGTCGAGACTTTAACTTTTGTTACGGGAAATAATAAATTTGCTGGAGTAAAGATAAATTTAACTCCGTTTGAAGAAAGCATTCCCGAACAATTAATACTAATTGTTACATTTACACCTAAAGAGGAAGAAAATGAGTAAATCTTGTTCCGGGCAATCATAATTATGACTTGCCCGGTCAAAAAAACAAGGTTCAACCCGTATTTCGAGACTTTTGCAAAAGTAAAACCAAATAGCAAATTCCCCCTTGGAGAAGAGGGTGCAGGGGGATTGACTTTTTTGAAAATTTTAAAATACTATCCGGAGTAGATTACTTGGTAAATAATTCGGGATAAAATTGACAAATAAAAAAAATATTTTTAACTTAGCAGACCGTTTTGGGTCGGACAAAAAATAGCTCAGATGCAAGATTCAAACATATTCAAGAACAATTCGGGGCAGCAAGGTTTTGCTTCTTTTTCCCGGAATCGGCAATTTATTCATCCCGGCGAGCAGGCTAATTCGGTTCAGCAGGGCACTTCGGAGACAAAAGAAAGTCCGCTTAGTTTGCCCAAAGGCGGGGGTGCCATTCAGGGCATGGGAGAGAAATTCCAAGCCAATCCGGCAACCGGAACCGCCGGGATCACCGTTCCTTTGAATATGACTTCGGGCAGAAGCGAACTCTCTCCGCAATTGATGCTGAGCTATGATTCCGGAAGCGGCAACGGCATTTTCGGAATGGGTTGGAGCATCGGCTTGCCGAAGATTACGCGAAAAACCCAAAAAGAACTGCCTCGTTATAATGACATCAATCGATTTCCGGCAATTGTCGACAGCGAGGAAAGCCGGGAAGACACCTTTATTTTGTCCGGTGCCGAAGACTTGGTTCCCATGCTTGTTCCGGAGGGCGAGTCATTTAAACGAAAAGTAGAAGAAATAACCGAAGGCGCCGAGCACTATTTGGTTACGAGCTATCTTCCGCGAACCGAAGGTTTGTTTGCAAAAATAGAACGTTGGTATAACAAATCCACGAAAATTACGCATTGGAGAAGCCTGAGCAAAGAAAACATCGGGCATGTCTACGGTTTGAGCGAGCAGGCAAGAATTTCCGCTCCCGAAACACCGACAAAAACCTTTCAATGGCTTTTGGAGCGAAGCATCGACGACAAAGGCAATGTGCTTTATTACGAATACGAAAAAGAAAATGCCGACAACATTGTTCCCTCGGCATTCGAGAGCAATCGATTAGAGAAGGGAAACGCCTTTTCGAACAGCTATTTAAAAACCGTTTATTACGGCAATAAAATTCCTTTGAATGCGGCAAACGATTTTGCCGCGGTGCATGAAGGAGGCTGGCATTTTCGCTTGGAGTTTGATTACGGCGACTATACCGATAAGGATTTTCTTCCGGAACGAGTATCCGGCGCCAAACGGGCGGTTCGTCAAGACCCTTTTTCAACTTATCGTGCCGGTTTTGAAATCAGAACCTACCGTTTGTGCAAACGCATTTTGATGCACCACGATTTCGGAAGCGATTACACCGGATACGTTAAATCCACCGATTTCGACTACGACGAAAACCCCGCGGCATCGCTGCTCACTTCGATAACATACCGTTTTTACGACCGAAATGCAAGCGGTTCGGAAAAAAAAGCCGAGATGCCGTCTTTGGATTTCACCTACAGCAAAGCCAAGCTCGACACAAGGCTTCACCAAGCGGACATGGAAGACTTGCAAAACATCCCGGGGGGCATCGACAACGACACGGTGCGTTTTGCCGACCTTAACGCAACGGGCATTCCGGGCATATTGACCGAAGACAAGAACGCATGGTATTTTAAAGAAAATCTGGGCGACATCGACTATTACGGAACCGCGCATCCCGATACGGAGACAAAAGGCAAAGCGCATTTAAAGCTTGCCCCCATTCGCAAACTGGCAGAAAAGCCCACGCTTGCGGGCTTGTCGAGCCGTTCTGCGCCCTTTACCGGCAGCTTAAGCGACATCGACGGCGACGGCATTCCGGAACTGATGATTTTCGCGCCTCCTTTTGCCGGCTACTACAAACAAGAAAACGAAAACAACTCTGTAACACAGCCTCGCTGGACCGGATTTCGCCCCTTTCGGAGCGTTCCGGGCATCAATATGAGCGACCCCGACTTGAGAACCATAGACCTCACCGGCGACGGCAATCCCGATTTGCTTATCACCGGGCAAAATGCCTTTATTTGCTATCCGTCCAAAGCGGAACAGGGCTGGGCAAAAGCCTTTCGTGTAAGCAAAAGCATGGACGAAGACAAGGGACCCGCCGTTGTTTTCAGCGATTTTGAACAAAGCATCTATCTGGCGGATATGAGCGGCGACGGCATGACCGACATCGTGCGCATCCGAAACGGCAGTGTTTGCTATTGGGCAAATCTCGGCTACGGACGATTTTCGCAAAAAATTACCATGAGCAATGCCCCCCGTTTTGATTATGCCGACCTGTTTAATCAAAAGCGCATTCGTCTGGCGGACATCGACGGCAGCGGAACGGCCGACCTGATTTATTTCGGCAGCCGGGAAACACACTATTGGCTCAATCAAAGCGGCAACGCTTTTTCGCAAGGCGTTAAAATCGACAGTTTCCCGACCGTTCACAATATGGCTGATGTTTTTGTGACGGATTTTCTGGGCAACGGCACCTCCTGCCTTGTTTGGTCTTCCGCACTGCCCGGAGAAAGAGCCCGGCGCGTCATGTTCGTGGATTTGATGTCGGGCATAAAACCCTATCTTTTGGTGCAAAGCGATAACAACACCGGCGGGCTGAGCCGCTACCAATATACGCCCTCCACGAAATTCTACCTGAAACACAAAAAAGAAGGCAAGCCCTGGAAAAGCAAACTGCCTTTCCCCGTGCAGGTTTTGGAACGCAGCGAAACATTCGACCAAATTACAAACACCCGCTTTGTGAGCCTCTATGAATATCGAGACGGCTGTTACGACGGCTACGAAAGAGAATTTTGGGGTTTCGGCACCGTGGAACAAAGAGACACCGAAAAATACGAAAGTTTTGCCCGGGGCAATTTGTTTCATTCCGGCGCCAACACCGACGAAGAGTCGCATATTCCGCCCGTATTGACCAGAACAAGTTTTCATTCGGGAAGCGTAAACAATTACGAAGGGCTTACAAACCCCGAAGTCTTGAACGGATTGAGCATGCAGGAAAAAAGAGAAGCCTTTCGGGCATTGCGGGGGCATATGCTGCGACAGGAAATATATGCCGAAGACGGCAGCGAGCTTGAAGCTTTGCCCTATTCCGTAAGCGAAAAAAAATACGAATTAAAAGTGCTTCAGAAAAAAGGCAAAAACAAACATGCGGTATTTTTCGCAAGCGAATCCGAAACAAGAAGCCTCCAAAGCGAACGCAATCCGGACGATGCCCGCATCACGCAAAGCATCACTTTGGAAAGCGACCGCTACGGCAACCCTTTAAAAACCGCACAAATAGCTTATCCGCGAGGCTTTAAATCCGAAAATCCGCCTCAAAACACGGAGCCGGAACAAAACAAGCTCATCGTAAGCATCAGCGAAAACAGCTTTATAAACGAAGATGCCTGCCCGGATTTTTATTTGCTCGGCATTCCCCTCAGAACAAAAACATACCAAATATCGGGGCTGACTGCCGGAACGGATTTTTTCGCAAAAAACGAGCTGCTGAATTATTACGAAGCAATAAGCGGCGAACTCAATTTTGAAGAAAGCCCCTCCGGCGGCATTCAAAAAAGGCGCCTCAAAGATACAATAAACTTTTATGCCGACACGGACGGCACAACGGAATTGGCATTCGGCAGCATCAAAGCGCCTCTTTTGCCGCACCGAACACTGCAAGCCGTGTTTTCCGACAGCCGGGCAAGCAGCCTTTTTGAAACGGGCGAGCAATCGCTTCTAAAAAACGGCGAGTCCTTAAACGACTTACTCGGCGCAAAAGGCAAATACGAATTTAGGGCAGACGCGGGCTGCTGGTACAAGCCGTCGGAAAAAACAAACTACAAGGCGGATTTGTTTTATTTGCCCGAAAGCAGCGAAGATGTTTTCGGCAATTTAACGCGCACCCTTTACGATGCCGCCGGCTTGTTGCCCGAGCAATTAATCGATGCCTTGGGCAATACAATCCTTGCCGAAAACAACTACCGCGTTTTGCAAGCCGAAAAGCTGATCGACATCAACGACAATATTTCGCAAGCGGTGTTTGATACTCGGGGCTTGGTCGTAAAAACCGTGCTTTCGGGCAAAGCGGGCGAAAACCGGGGCGACAGCCTCGAAAATCCCACGACGGAACTGCAATACGACTTGTTTAATTTCAAAGAAAGAGGCAAGCCCAATTTCGTTAAAACACGGGCACGAACGCGCCACCTGCACGATGAACTTTCGGCATTTCCGCCGACATGGACAGCCCTGCCCGGCGAAGCCGTCGGAAGCATGCTGTCCTATACCTACACGGGCGGTTTGGGGCAAGAAATCATGCGCAAAGTGCAGGCGGAAAACGATGCCGAGAATAAAGAACGCTGGACGGGCACCGGCAGAATTGTGCGGAACAACAAAGGCAAAATCATCAAACAATACGAGCCGTATTTCAGCCCCACGCAGGCATACGAAACGGAAGCCGAAATGCCGGCTTTCGGCGTAACGCTGCTGATGCACTACGACGCCTTGGGCAGATTAATCCGCACCGACCTGCCCGACGGCAGCTTTACCAAAGCCGAGTTCAGCCCTTGGGAAGTCAAAAACTACGATGCCGACGACACCGTTTTGGAAAGCGACTGGTATGCCGAAAACAATCCGGCGGGCATTGCAAATCCGCAAGGAAGCCGAAGAGCCGCAAAACTCGCCGAAGCCCATGCCGACACGCCTCAAAGCATTGGTTTTGACGTGCTGGGAAGAGAATTTCTGACCGCCGACCACAAGGGTTTTGACGAGCAAAACAAACCCGTTTTATACAAAGTGCGCAATCGGCTCGACATGGACGGCAATATTACAAGAGTTACCGATGCCAAAGGCAGGCACATCACATTCAATGACTACGACATGCTCGGGCGCCCCTTAAAAACCGCAAACATCGACAGCGGCACCCGCCGAATGCTGCCGGATGCCGCCGACAAGCCCCTGCGGCAAGCCGACAGTCGGGGACATCTTTTGTCCTTTGTTTACGACGCCTTGCAACGCCCCGTGAAAACCCTGCTGAGCAAAGCCGGCAATCCGGATTGTTGCATTCTGAAAACCGAATACGGCAGCGAAAAAGCCCTTAATTTAAACGGGCAAATCCAAAAATCTTACGACCAAAGCGGCAGCACAACATTTGCGCAATACGATTTTAAAGGCAATCCGCTGCAAACAAGCAAGCAATTTTGTGCCGATTATCAAAATCTTATTGATTGGGATGCCGCCCCCGCCATGCTTACGGACAAGTTTATCAACCGCTTTTTATACGATGCTTTAAACCGTCCGGTAAAACAAACAAAACCGGACAACAGCATGGTTTTAAACCGCTTTAACAAAGCCGGTTTGCTCGAAAAAATACAGCTTGACCATAAAGGCGAGGGCACATTGACCGATTATGTAACAAATATTAACTACAACGAAAAAGCGCAACGCACGGAAATATTTTACGGCAACGGAACAAAAACAAAATATGAATATGACCCGAAAAATTTCCGTTTAACAAGACTGTGCACAACAAGAAATGCCGGTGCGGATATTTTGCAGGATTTAAACTATGTGTACGACCCGCAAGGAAATATTACCGAAATAGTCGATAATGCCCAACAAACGCATTATTTTAATAATTCGGTCATTGAACCGAAAAATTTATATGAATACGACGCACTCTATCGTTTAACAAAAGCAAGCGGCAGAGAGCATATAAGCAATACGGCACCCGGCAACAACGATTTTGATAATAATTTGCCTTTGCCCAACGATGCTACTGCTCTTCAAAATTATATACAAACCTATGTCTATGACCAAATAGGGAACATCATACAAATAAAGAGCTCG
>PDWI01004666.1_pt1 | contig 30102 bp, 37 predicted proteins | sample 1430891 | NCBI WGS metagenome assembly PDWI01 (sample SAMN01162508, study PRJNA174530) | Oral metagenome, whole genome shotgun sequencing project. | biome: Marine environment; feature: Marine mammal; material: Swab sample of the gingival sulcus; isolation source: swab sample of gingival sulcus... | reverse complement strand
TTGTTTGAAAAATATACATTGTAAGAATTGATAATTACGCTAGAAGTATAGATGTTATTGGAATTATTCCATACCATTACACTATTTAATACATCATTACAATTTTCTTTGACATGAAAACTATAGAGTACATTTTTTATATTATAAAAGACAAAAAAACTTAAATAACAGTTTTCTACTCACCAAGCACATACATCAGTATACAAAGCATTTTCTGTTTGTTCATTAATCAATCAGTAGGTATATCTTCTCTAATATTATTATCTCTTTTTCAAGCAAATTCTGATAAAGAAACGAGTTTTCATATCTTCCTCTTTGTTTCTGGATATCTTGTAATATCTCAATTAACTTTATATAAATTTACGGGAATCCAACTCGCTATCTCTTTCACAAACTCCCTCCAAGGTGTCTGTCTTCTCTTATTTTGAATTTTCTCCTGTCGTACTTTGAGTCTATGAGGCATGAAATATATATACTACAATATAAAAAAAATTCTACTTAAATGTAAACCCTAACTTGATTCTGTCTAGCCAGTGGAGTTTCGGTAATGGAAGTCCATGCTTCATGAGAAAATCATATTCCATCTTAACGATTTTATAGTAGTTCCCTTCTTTGTCTTGGATAACTTTTTTGAGTATTTCAGGATCTATCCATCGTTCAGCTCCACTATCTACTTTTGGGACCTTGTTTCCAATTTCAGAGATGGGATACCCTGACCCCCTCTTTAGCAAAGAGGGGGAATTACTCGTTTCCTTTCCCGCTTCGCTTCCCCCTTTGCTAAAGGGGGATTGAGGGGGATTTACATACACGATTTCCGCACCCTCTGGAATATCCACTTTGATTTTTTCATCTCTTCGTAGGTATCCTTCTGCTTCCACTTCTTCCTTGGTAAAAGTATCATCAATGAGATAGGCAGCGGTATCGTTAAAGTAAAATGGATTCATACTTCATGGAAAGAATTTTCATAGGGTTCAGTCTTTCTCCATCTGCGTAAAGATCTCATCAACTTTATCATGTCGTTCTTCTTTGGTATATTGTTTGTTTAGGATACAGTAGGACTTATTTTTTAGCCCGATACAGCCAAGGCAGTAGGAACAGTTTTCACAAAAAATCGTATAATACATACTGGATCATGAAGAATTATAATTACAATATAAGTGTTCTCATCGCCCTGCTGAGATTGCAGAATAATTAAAGTTTTCTAATTTAGAGGCACATTGAAAACAATTATACATTTCTTGACAAGCATCTTTTCATCATACCATAATGAGATTTTTCCCGTTTTTTATTTGATGTACTAAATATCCATTTTCAATATTATCTGAATGTGAAATTGCAGATCATTCAATATTTTCACTAGCGATATTTTTTCATATAGCATTTAGAGTAGCATATCTTTCTGCAAAAGATTTTTTTTCTTTTAGGATCTTTTCTTTTTGGATATAATATTCTTTTTCTTTATATTGCTTATTGTTTATACAAAAGGTTGTATGTTCCAAGTTATTACAACTGATGCACTCTCTACAATTTACAAGGTTATCTGAAAACCAAATATTTGAGGAATTAGTAATATATCTAGAATAAAAAATATTGTGGGAAGTTGTAATTCAAGAACAGAAATAAATATTATGAGATCAGCTATTAACAGCCACAGAATTTAAAATATTCGTATTATTATTTTTTACAGAAAAACTATATAGCACATTTTCACTTCAAAAAGTAATATTACTGGAAAGATAGACATTTTTTACTCATGCAAGAGAATCAGCATATTCTGAATTTTCATTTGTCATATACTTAATTGTTGCAGGAAAGGTGATATTTTGTATCAATTTGCTAAAATTTCAGAAAAATGATATATTAGAAGCTATAGTCAGTCATTTTTGCAATATTGTATCTCTTTGAGAAGAAAAACTCTCAAAGTCTTGAATATCTGATATTCTTCAAACTTCTGGGAAAATACTTATTAATCAATTATTTTTATAAAACATCAAAGGACTCCAACTTACCACAGTTTTGAGATAGGTTCTAAAATTATCTTTTTTAATCTTTTTTGCCATTTTCTCCTGTCGTTCTTTGAGTCTATGAGGCATGAAAACAATGATTAATGGTAAATTATTAATGATGAATGAAAGATATGCTTTTTTACTCAAACATCCTTTTCAGGTCTTCATCTTTGATCATCTCAAATTTCCATAGCGGATCAAAGGTGATTTCTAGATCAACTTCGTAGTGTGGAACTTTTTCTAATACAGCATTTTTCACCATTTCCTCAAGCATATCTGCCATCGGACAGGCAGGAGTCGTGAAGGTCATCAAAATATGCACAATTTCTTTGTCGTTATCAACACGAACATTGTAAATTAGTCCCAAGGTATAAATATCAACCATCGGAAATTCTGGGTCGTAGACGGTTTTTAGCCATTCAATGACATCAGTTTTAGTCAGCATATTTTGTAGTCTTGAATAAAATGATGTGGAGCAAGATGAAAATTGCTAACAATACCACTCCTAAAAGCGTTGTTCGTTGGGTCAAAATAATCAGCAAAATATTGATAAGGATATATATTCCAAACAAAAATGAAGATTTATAACTATCTTTTTCCAGACGTAAAATATCTGTTTGCTCATCATTGATAAGATACAATACTCCCAAAAATACAAAAAAACTGATCCCCCATAAGGTAATAAACAACCCAATAAATCATAGGATGATAGCAATAGCAGGATCTTCATAGATATTGATATTGTAATAGGTCAGGAGTGTCGTGATGATTCCCAACACAATTTTTACAAATGAAACACTGCGATAAAAATTATATTTTCCTAGTAGCATGATGATAATAGCTTATGTTAATCTAAATCAATGTTAATTTCTTCCTCATCAGTGTTCACCTCTTGTTCAGTAGCTGAATCAATATAGAAAGGATTGCTCCCCATCTCATAAAATTTGAGATATATTTTTTCCCATATCCCGAGTCCTAACGGTATCAACGTATATCCCAAAATTGGAGGGAGGATAATAGACAAGGTAATACTACTTTCAGACAATACTCCACCGCTATTAGATTTCCAAAAAATTGCGTACATCAGCATCACAATCCCAAACCCGAAGGTGTTTCCTACTAATGATGAATTTGCATAGTTTGGAGAGAGCGAGAATTCTACCACATTCATAGAGATAAAGATAGAAAGCAATACATGAAAAGCCAAAATAATAAAGAGAATTACTAACTGCGTAGAAAAGAGAAAATAGATTGGTCCAACTAGCCCTAAAATGATCGCATTCGTCAATAATAACAATCCAAAAACTTTTCAGACGTTATAATATTTTTTTGAATAAAAGAGATTATACGCTAATACTTGCAAGAAATTCCCAATAAATGATGACAAAAATCCAATAAATAGACACACAAACGAGAGGAGTGGGTTAGAATAGATAGCGGTGTCTGCATTGATTCCTGTCGCTTTCATAAATATTGATGATACGAACGACAAGATGATAAACATCAGTATCGCCACAATCACACCAACACTTAGTCCTACTCAGACTTTCCCAAATAATTCTCGTCATCCAGGTGCATAAGGTTGAATTTTTTTTAAATCAAACATTGGTATAATACGATAAAAGGTAAAATTTATTCTGCTATGTTTTTGCATGCGAGATGCTTCATATCATCATAGAGTTGGTCATAACGTTCTTTGTCTTCTGTTCCTGCCGAAATGAGATAAGCATCATCCCCATCTAAAAAGAACCCTTGGACAAAATACGTACTTGTAGTTTCATGCTCATATTCAGATCCTTTTACAATCAGAGGAATATCTTTTTCACAATCATCGAGCGTGGTCGTTTTATTGTCATTTTCTGAATGTCTCGGTTCGGTGATGTGTTCGGTATTTTTTGTGACAAAATCATTGATATCTTGATAGGTATTTGGCATCTTGAAAACAAGAATATTATCATCAAAGGTTTTATCTTCTTCTATGGTATACATCGCAAGCAAATATTTTTGGATGACAGGATCGAGTTCTTGGGTATTGCTGTTCTGATGAAAGGGAACTGGAGTATAGACACGTAATACATAATCATCTATAGTGATGACTGAGCTTGGTGCTTCTTTTTCACATCCAGACAAAAAAAACACGCTCCCCATTGCCAAATATCCTAGACAGCATAGATATCACGCATATATGATTTTTTTTGTTAGTTGAAGTAATTGAAGTATCTTTTTCATCATTTACATTACGATATAAGCAATAGCAAGGAGAATCCCAATACTGAGTCCCACAATAAAATATCTCGCATAAATTTTGTGCAGATATTGGGTATCATCAGATTTATCATAGGCCAACGTGATGAGGTATCCTATCATCAGTCCACAAAATATCAAATATCCTGGCACGAGAAATTGTTTGATCAAGATAAACGCTTCAGGAGAAAAGAGGAGTTTCCCTCTCACAAAAAAAATTCCGATAGCAATCGTCATGAAAAGAAATAATCCTTTGATAAGTTCAAATAATATTTTCATTGCTGATAATGAATAAACAAAAATAAACGAAACATACACCTCTCTTTTATCGTTTTGCCAACAAAAATCAAACTAAAATATGATGAAATATGCTAAAAGATGATAAAATATATAATAATAGAGTAAAAAAATAAAGAAAAAAATAACTGACCGTGCTGAAGGGCCAGTTATCTGTTCAAACTACTACAATTTGCTTTTTATATGAAGGCTTATCACCTCTCATATGCTCTGTATCATAAGACTTTGTCTCGTAATTTCAAGACAAATACAAGAAAACTTCTTCTTTTGTTCTATCCAAAAATTTAAAAATATATATAATATGTTGTAATAATAACAACACTCATACTGATTTATGCTTTTGTTGAAGTATCTTGCTGTGCTGTTTGAGGAGGTACTTGTGGATCTTGAACATTAGATTGAATATCAGCTTGAGTATTAACTGGAGTATTTTCTTGAGTATTTTCTTGAGTATTTACTTGAGTATGCTCTGGAGTATGCTCTGGAGTATTCACTGGGGGAGTGCTAGTATTTTGGGGAGTAGAAATATTTTTTAACGCAGTATTTGCTTTATTTTCTAATGTTGTCGCGGTGGCTTCAAGTTGGTTTCCTACTTTTCAAAGAAATTTTTCTACGCCTGCCAAAACTTCTTTTGCCGTATCTTTCGGCTGTTGTCCAGAAACTGTTGTATCGTTTTCTGTGTTTTTAGGGGTATACATCTTACCCGTCAAGGGATCAGGTTTCCCCATCATTCTTGCTAGCATGCTCATCAGCCCATTGATAAACTTTCCAGGTTTATTAGCGTTTGCAGATTCTTTTTTTTCTTGTTGATGTTTCTGTTCTGTGTTTGCTGGATTTTCTACAGGAGCTTTTCCATCAATGAGATCATAAGGATTTTGTTTTTGTATTGCTTCCATTGTTATAAAATTGTTATATATAAATACAAAATATACACATGGTATACTAAACTACATATTAAAGTATACTCAGAAAAAATAAAAAAGCAAATTTATTAAAAAATTTGGATTTAATACTTGATTACGATATAAAAATATTTATACATAGTGCGTATAGTATGTAAAAAAGTATTATTAAACATTTTAGTTTAGATTATATAGCGTGATCTAGATTTTATAATATTGTTGTATGAATTTCCCAAATATTGAAGATTATCTTCAAACACATAAAAATGATATAACCAAACCTACAAAAGAATTTGTAGATCATATGTTGGAAAAAATAGATGAGCATATTAATAAAAAATGAAGAGTACTTCTCCTTACATTGACTAAAAAATCATCAGAGGAAATTACAAACTTTTTGCTTTCTAAATGATACAAAGCATACTATCTTCATAGTGAAATCGATACGATGGAAAGATGGGATATTTTGACAAAATTAAAAACCTGAGTTATCGATATTATTGTAGGAATAAATTTATTAAGAGAAGGGATTGATCTTCCTGAGGTCTCTCTGATTGCGATTCTTGATGCGGATAAAGAGGGATTTTTGAGATCTAATACCGCACTTATTCAAATTATTGGAAGAGCAGCAAGAAATCCCGACTCAGAAGTAATTCTGTATGCTGATGTCTTTACTGAATCTATGATAAAATCTTTACGAGAAACCTATCGTAGAAGATCGATTCAACAGCAATTTAACCAAGATAATGATATTCAACCAAAAAAAGTTGTTTCTCATGTTAAACAATTACAGTCTGTGAAAACTGGTGCATCTACGGAACAATCTTTTATGAGTGTCCATAAATGAAAAAATAAGAAACTAAAAAGAGCAACTAAAGCAGAAAAAAGTATAATCACAAAAAATTTGAGAAAACAATTGGATGAAGCAATTCAATCTTGGGAATTCGAGAAAGCTGCTCTCATTAGAGATCAGATTAAACAAATAGAAGAAGAATGTTAAATTAAAATTAAAATAAATTAACGATTAATTTTACAATAGCATACGATAATATTGCAATGAAAATCATAATAATTGCAGCAATAATGAGATTATAAGAATCAGATCTTATCTTTTTATCTCATTGTGCTGTCATAATTTTAAATCCTCAATATGCTAATAGAATTAATCCAGTGAGCCCAACAAAAAACCATAAATATTCATTTATTGAGTCAATGATTCTTATGATATAATTTTCATTAGCGGTACCAGAAGCTTTAATATGAGTATTTTTAACATTTAAGTCACTTTGTCATCAATCTCCAGGATAATACAGATCTAATGCAAACGAAAACGTAGTAAGAAGAAAACAAAACATTCCTACACTTATTATTTTTACATATTTTGTATATATTTTTTTCATAGCTAATATATCCCGAAGTAAAACATTATATTTCTTATTTGTTTTTTTTCTTTTGAATTTTTTTATCAAGCAGTCATAACCGTAGTAGCTATTGATCTAATAATATTAATAAGGATAATACTTGATAATGCTAATACCAAACCGAGTCAAACATATGCTAATTTTTTTATAGATTCTTTTGATTTATAATCATCTCATCATATCACTTTTATTCCATAGAGTATTGCATTATAGATAATCATGGTTACAGAGATAGCTACTGTAAATCTCAGCAATATTTTTGCAATTCTCACCAACAAAGGAGGATTGTTTTTCTTTTTCCAATTCTCTTTTTCCCAAAACTTAAGACTTTCCAATTTAGAACTTGTCTGACTTCTAGTCAGAGATTGTCCCACATATTTTTTAGAATTCCCAATATCAATAACATAATCATTATGTAATGCTTTACTAAATGCTTTTGAAAGCAAATCATCTCAGAATCCTACACTGATGCATCAAAAAAACATACACAAGACAAATATACTTTGAAATATATGTTTCAGAAATTTTTTTTTCATACTATTTGCTAATATTATAAACAGATACTAAACAGACAAAACAATCAGACAATAATGATATAATAATTAGATAATAAACAAATTATAAATCATCTAGTAAACTATCTGCATCTTCCAATTCCTGTTCTCTCTGTGTCTGTTCTGTCGCTCTAATTTTCTTCATACGAGCATTGGCAGTATACATATCAAATTTACTCTGATATTTTGCTTTGATTTCTTTTTTCTTATTTTCATATTTTTCTTCAATTTCAGCAATTTTTTCTTTCTCTCTTGTAAGAATATCTCTAAGTTTCTCAACTTGCTCAGTATTCATCATTTCCATGAGATCAAACCAATTTTGTTTTTCTTCTGACTGTGCAAGAGATTTGGATTCTAAAACCAAAACAATAAGAGAAGCATCCTCTTCCAGATATTTAACTGGAATCTTATAGTTTTTTGCCACTTCATGTAAATGTTGAGGAAGTTGTTGTTGAATTAATGTAATGTATGCTGTCATATCTGTCATAATAAATTTTATAATAGAATTAAATTTTTATTTTATTAATGTTATGTTAACGTTATCTTAATATTACTTAAGATATTTAATTATAATTTTTCAAGATTTTCTAATGTTTTATCAAACCACTCATCAGCAATTTCTCATTCTTTTTGCGCGTAATGTTGTGCTTTATCTTGGATTTTAGGAACTTTTTTCATATTTTTTTTCATCCTACGAATTTGCGCAGGAGATATATATACTTTTGATCCTCATCAGAGATACGATTCTCAAATACTATTTCACATTACAGATATATATAATCTAAATCTTTTTTAATATTTTGCTATTCGACATTTGAAACCACACCTTTTGTTTGTAAAAAGCGTTCTACATTTTCTTCTTTTACAATACCACTATCTAGCAAAGCTTGAGCATAATTTTTTGAACTAATCATATTTTGTGTTCCAGGATTTTGCAAGATAATATCCAATTGATCTAATTCAAATTTTTTGATATTGTTTTTAATAGACGTCGTATTTAGCATTAATTCAAATACTCCGACTCTGGTATGTCCTTTTGCATGTTTTACCAATGATTGAGCCATGACTCCCAATAGAGAATGAGCTAATCTTTCTGCGATTCCATTTTGAATATCAGATGCAAAAAATGACATGAATCTACTAATAGTATGTGAAGCAGAACTTGTATGTAAAGTGGTAAATACCAAATGTCCAGTTTCAGCTAAATTAAGTACTGCTTCAGCTGTTTCTGCATCACGAATTTCTCCAACGAAAACAATATCAGGATCTTCTCTCATTGCTGATTTTAGTGCATTTTTAAATGACCAAGTATCATTTCCTACTTCCCTCTGAGAAATCAAACATTTGTTTTGGTTGAAAATAAATTCAATAGGGTCTTCAATAGAAATAATATTTTTCGTTTGATGCGTATTAATTTCTTCAAGCATAGAAATAATTGATGTCGTTTTTCCACTCCCTGTAGGTCATGAAATAATAAATAATCCTTGATCTTTATTGAGAACATTATTTTTTATACTATCAGAAATATGTTTAAACATTAATTCATCCAATTTTTTAGACTTTTTTGCAATCTTTCTCATGACTAATCCAATCTTTCCTGTTTTGAAAAAAGCATTTACTCTATACGGCGTTCCATGCTTACTCATATAGGCAAAATCAGCCTCCTTATCTCCTAAAAATTTATTAAATCTCTGAGGATTTCAGTGAAATAATTGCTTGAGAAACAATTCTAGTGTCTCATTGCTCAGTCTCCCTGCCTTTTCTTCGATGACAATATCACCATTGAGTCTATAAGCAATAAAATTCCCTCCTGAAAGATGTAAATCTGAGATATTGGGGTTGTCTTCTACCAAATCCAAGATAGAATCAATATCAATACCAATTCTTTCCATTATTATACATTAGATAATAAATATATTCTTTTTAATTTATACTTAAGTATAATCAGAAAACTTTTTTTGTCAAAAAAAAAGTCACTTTCAAATGACATTTCTCGTTTTTAATATATTTTCTATGTTATATGTTGTATATTATATATATTTAAGATATTCTTGATATTCCTGATATATCACTTATATATACTTAATCCATATTTTCTTTAAATTAAGATATTATGTTTCTTGACTAATAATTTTATGCATTACAGCGTTAATTAATTTTGGAGATCAAGTTTCATCATATCTTTTTGCTAATTCAATCATTTCATTGATCAAAATTTCTTTTTCTGTTCTTAACTCCTTCCATTCAATATATCCCAAAGCAAAGAGAGCTTGATTCATCATACTCATTTTTTCATATTCAAAGGAATCAACATATCTATTAACAGCAGATTTTATTTCTTCATGATAGTGGTTGATTTTTAGACCCACAGAAAATATATAATCCATATCAATGGTATCTTTACTCCATTGATCAAAAAAATTTACAATAATATAATCTAAAAGCTCATATGCATTTTGATTCAAAGTCTTTTGAATTTGTTGATTAAAAGCTTCTTTTTCTTCTCAATACTGTTCTTTTTCAGAGGCAAAAATATCATTAGCAAACAAAACATCAGAAATAATATTTTCTTGTTGAAAAGAATACAAAAAAAAGTTCCTCTGATAAAAGTAAGAGAGAACTATTTTTCTAGCATTGATTCTTGCCATTATATTCATAGAACGAGTAGTTTTGATAGAATAAATTTAATATTTACGAAATAAGTATATCGCAAAATTATGCATCAAGAACTTCTTGTTTTGATTTTGATTTAATAGTGACAACTTGTTTTCCTTTGTAATACCCACAAGTCTTACATACTCTATGAGGCAAAGTATTCGCACCACAATTACCACATTTTACAGGAGCATATTTTTTAGTAAGTTTTTTTAACATCAACCCTTCCCATGTTGAATGTCTTTTATTTCTTTGACTTTTTGAAATCTTCTTTTTTGGTCCAATCATTTTTTACAATCAATATTAAACAATAAAGAGAAAAGCTATTCCACTAATTTAACAAAATTATTTTGTTTCTTTCTTAGTAGCTGTTTTTTTTGCAGTAGATTTTTTAGCTGGAGTTTTTTTTGCAGCAGTTGTCTTTGTTGTAGCTTTCTTCGCAGCAGGTTTTTTAGTTGCTGATGCAGTAGATTTTTTTGTAGCAGTTGCTTTTGTTGAAGTTTTTTTCACAGCTGTCTTTTTTTCTACTTTTTTTTCAGATTTTTCAACCTTTGCAGGTATTACAGTTAAATATTTGTTATCTTCTGTAACAGAAACATACGTTTTTAAGTATTTTCTTCCATTAAAAGCAGCTTTTTTCTTTTTAGAAAAGAATACAAAACCATTTGCATTTGCATGGATACTAAAATCTTTACCCATATATACATTTTCTCCACATTCATATTTATTACCTTTTTGTCTGATAATAATATTTCCTTTTGCAACTTTCTGCCCTCCAAAAAGTTTGACTCCTCTATACTTTGGTTTCGAGTCTCTGAGGTTTTTTGCCGATCCAGCAGCTTTCTTATGAGCCATTTCCTATATTAAGTATAACAATTAAATATAACACATTATTAATCCAATCAAATATTTTTGCAAAAACAAAAATCACATCGTGATACACAGTATAATAATATAAACATCTTTTTCAAGAGGAAATCATAAATTTTATTTTCTCTCCTTATTACTAATTATAAGTATTACAAAATATTATTACAAAATAATGAAAAAGAATATTTTTTTACTTTACCACTGGAACTGGATACTGTTTACAGAAATTTTTTACTTCTTCTCTTATGCTTGCAAGTTTTTCAAGTCTAACAGCTTCGTCTTGTTCGCTATGACACTGGAATGTTCTGTGCATAAAATCTACGATTTTTTTAGTTCCTTCCTCGTCTACACCTCTGGTGGTCATCGCAGGCATTCCAATTCTCAGTCCACTTGGTCTAAACGGTGGATTTGGGTCATCGGGGATAGTAGACTTACTCGTAGAAATTCCCACTTCATCAAGTATTTTTTCGGCGTTTTTTCCATTTTCTAGTGCAGTATCTGAGAAGTCTAGAATAATCATATGATTATCGGTTCCTCAGGTGATAAGCTTATATCCTTTTGCGATAAACTCCTCTGCCATCACTTGAGCATTTTTCAGCGTTTGCTCTGCATAGGTTTTGAATGCTGGGGTTTGCGCTTCTTTGAGTGCAACGGCAATCGCAGAGATTGTATTCATATGGGGTCATCCTTGCACTCATGGGAAGACTGCTCTATCAATTCTGGTTGGAATATTTTCTATGGTATCTTCTGGTTTTTTGAGCGGATTTGAAACTACGCCTTTGCTTAATATCAACGCACCTCTCGGTCATCTGAGGGATTTATGGGTGGTCGTCATCATCACATGAAATCCGTAATCGAGTGGGTTTTTCAATACTCCCGCAGCAATTAGTCCTCCAATATGCGACATATCGGCAAACGCGATAGCTCCGACTTCGTTAGCTATTTCTACGAATTTTTCATAATCTAATTCTCTCGGATAGGCACTAAATCCTGCCAAAATAATTTTTGGTTTATGTTCATGAGCAAGTTTCCTCACCTGGTCAAAATCTATCTCCCCGTTGGGAAGAGTCTTGTATCTGATAAAATTAAACACTTTTGAGAGAAAGGTCACGGGCGCTCCGTGGGTGAGATGCCCTCCGTGGGTCAAATCCATTCCTAAAATTGTATCTCATGGATTCATCAGTGCCGCATAGATACAGACATTGGCTGCTGCACCAGAAAGTGCTTGGACATTAGCATGATCTGCGTGAAAAATTGTTTTTGCTCTATCTATCGCGAGTTGTTCGATCTGGTCAGTATTTTCTTGTCCGCCATAATATCTTTTTCATGGAAATCCTTCGGAATACTTATTTGCAAAGACGGTAGATTGTGCTTGGAGCACCGCTTGGGATTGATAGTTTTCACTGGCAATGAGCTCCATTCCTTCACACTGTCTCTGATATTCTTGCTCTGCAAGTTTTGCGATATTTGGGTCGGTTTGTTTGATATGAGAATACATGTGGGGTAATGGTTAATGATAAATTATTAATGATTAATTATTAATTATTAATGATTAATTATTAATTATTAATGATATTATAATTAATAGATATCTTTTAGTGTAGGGAAATATTTTATTTTTTCAACTCAGAGTATAAAAAATCAATACAAAAATGTAATAGTGAGATATTTTAAATCAAAAAGACTAGAAATATTATAAAAGTCAAAAGATATTTTTTATAAACAGAGAAAAAGATAGATTTTTTCCCTAAGATAACTATATACAAAATAAAATATAATGATTAGAATATTTTTGTTTATATTATGTTTATATTTTTTTTGCACTAATGCCAAATGATACAAGATTAAATATCATAAGAAATGTTTTGGGGATAGTTCTATCAATATTTATGGTTGTATGGATAGTAATTTTGTTTTTGGACAAAACATGAGGAAAAATATTCCTTAATATTCCTTTATTTTCTAATAATCACGCTAGTAGTAATCCAACTTCTACTGATATAAATACAATTGATGAAACAATACCACTATTACCAATTGAGGAAATTATAGAAAAAAGAAATTCAACAGGGATAAATCTTAGTACATGAGAGAGTGCTTTTGATATACCTATTTTGGATACTCATATTACTAGCACTCCTGATATTCTTGTGCCTTTAGATATTTCTGATAAAAAAACATCCGAAATATCTATACATTCGACTCTAACTTGAACTACAAGTTTTTTATGAAAGGAAAATACTCAAAGACAAACGCAAGAACAAATACAACAACAAAAAGTCACTACTAAAAAACAGGATAATGCTGATATTTTAGTAATATCAAGTATTGAGAAAAAAATACAAGAATATGAACAGAAACATAGTAATCCTAAAAATAAAGCTATTAAAACATTGGATATCAGTGCAACGACTGATAATAAAAATGAACAGCATCTCAGGAAAGAACATATTAAAAATCTTGAACAACTCTACAAAGAAAAGAAAAAAAATTCTGACCTAAAAAAACTTATTCAAGAATTGGTAAAAAATTATGAATTTAATGATGCACGAAAGTATCTTGAATCACTGAGTATTGATAAAAATATGTTGGTACATCCGCAATTATATATTTATACGTATTTTAATATTCTAGATTTATATTCTGTTGCAAAAGTTGATGAATTTAAAAGAAAATTACAAACAATGCAAGAATATCAACTGATATCAGACCAAGATGTTAATTTTTATAATGGACTTCTCCTGATAGCAGAAAAAAAATATGCAAAAGCAAACACAACTTGGAAGTCTGTCACTGATAAAAAATATACTCCTCTCATACATAGTATTCATACGATCCAAGAGAAGATTGCTAAAAAAAGAGATATCCCTCTTTATTATCAAGATGCTCTCGTAGGGCTAGAAATGCTAAAAAATGGATATTTTTCATTAGCAAAATATTTAGCAACTTCGTCATTTGAACAAAATAAAAAATATATTTTACCGTATCAAGTATTGGCATATAGCGCATTTTTAACAAGTGATCTCCACGAAGCAATTGAATATTTTCAGAAACTTACAAAAATAGATCCAGCTAAACATAATTCGTATAAATACATGATGGGAATATCATATTATTGGTTAGGGGATTATCCAAATGCTATCTTGCATCTCTCACAATTAAAAAATAGTCCTACGCTCAGAACAAACGTATTGAGATATCTAATTTTATGATATAAAAATATAAAAGATCATAAGAGAACATTAGAAATATATCAGGAACTTTTAGCAGAGAAAAAATTAATTGATTGAGATTTTGTAGATTTTTTTACTTTTATATTCGTTGTTCCTTATGAAAAAACAGGAAAGATTAATATAGATGAATATAGTTTTGAACTTGCATCATCATATATTCAGTCTTGTAAAAACAATCAACATATCGATAAAAATATCTGTCTTTTAGGAGAGATTGGTTTGCAAGTTGCAAAAAATCAATGGACTCCTGAATTACTAGATCAATTAAAAAAACTTGTAACAGTATATAATCAGAATTTCACACTTCAATTATTATGAGATTATTACTATTATACAAATTTTCACAAAGCAGCAAAAGATTATTATTTAAAAGCCACGCTTATGGCAAAAGACCTTTTAGAGAAAGAAATCATCCAAAAAAAGTTATTACTTTTAAGTAATGATACAGGTAACGATATAAGTAATGATGAAAAATAATCCTTTTTACTAACATTAAAAAAAATTCTGGTATTATATTTCAATAGTTATCATTTTATTTGTATAGATGTCTTGAAATGCAAGCTTTTTTGCTGTGAGTTGAAGTTGAATATCTTCTTCATCTCATTTTCAATAAAGATAATCACCGACAATCGGTAAGCCTTGTTTCGCAAGATGATACCTGATTTGATGGGTCCTTCCTGTCAAAATTTCGATTTCACAGCTCATCAAATTTGACGATTTTTCTTGTGAAGTTTGGGTATACGACAAAATTTTTGTCATTCCTAGTTTGATAACTGGATGCGGAACATTGGGAACAACATCCTGGATGATATAATAAGGCAATCATATTGTATCCCAATTTTTTACGCTTTTTCTTCATTTTTCAGTGAGATGACAGACGGCATGATAACATTTTTTTAGAGGGACTTTTTCTTTTTCTTCTCTGTTTTCTGCTCATGATTTTTGTTGAAAGAGTTGCTTGAAATGAGCGAGTCATTTTTCAGTTTTTGCAACAATCATCAGACCATTAGTATCTCTGTCTAGTCTATGAATCAATCCTGCTCTAATAAAATTTCAGATACTTGGAAGGTTTTTATAACGATGGTAGAGAAATCCAACGACAGATGGACTTGCAACATCTCGGATACTATTGGGATGAGATAATACTCACTTGGGTTTGTTAATAATGAGATAGTCCTCTTGCTCTAATACTATGGGAATCACAATATTTGGTGATTCTTCTAGCAATGCTGGTCATAGATATCTTTGCAAATCATCAATGACTATTGTGTCTTGATCTTTGAGTTTATAAGATTTTTTTACAGGTTTATCATTTACCATAATCCCTTTTCTTGTGATAATATGATGAAAAAAATTTCTAGAATAAGGGAAATGCTGAGTGAGTCGTTGATCTATTCTCTGAGATGGTCAGGTGAATATAATTGGAGATGTTATATGGTCTGTCATTGTTATGTTTTTTTCTGACATTGTATATTTGGTTAGAAATAATGTTGGAGGTAATTATTGAATGTTTTTTATGAGTAATCCTTTGTGATCTGATCATTGTAATTGAAAAGTATCGAGGGTAGCATAGCGTAAATTTTTACTTAAAAATACATGATCGATATGTGCTTGAAAGATTGGAATTGGAGAAAAATATCGAGTAAATAGTCAAGGATAGTATCTTGTGATATTATTAAAGGGGAGTGTGTTTAATGTTTTTTTGTAATATGCTGACCATGGAGTAATATTAAAATCTCCAACAATAATTGTCCTTGCATTATGAGAGGATTCATCATTTTGAGACAGAATATCTTGTGTAAATTTTATGAGTTGAGTATTTCTATTGTCAAAATATTCTGGAGAAATAGGAGCCGTCGTATGGACAACATAAAGATAGTATTTTTTGCCATTATGATGTATAGCAATATAATTATACCTCCAACTTCCTTGCTGAGTTTGATGATTTAAATCTTCTAAAGGGTATTTGCTGAAAACAATATTCCCTGCGTGGGTCTTTGACCGCTGTGTGATATTGGTATAGGGATAATGTTCTACAAGTGTAGGATAAAGTTTTGTTTTGTGATGTAATGAAAATTCTACAAAAGCAATAATATCAGGAGTATTTTTATTAATGTGTTTGATGATATCTTCTGTGTTGGTGTTTTTATAAAAAATATTTGAGAACATTAGGGTAATTCCAGTATTTGTAGACGGTGTAAGTTTTTGTTGAGTGGGGAGATAAAATTGTTTGATACGATTCCCATAGAAGAATATAAGGGTCCCTAATAACAAAATTAATATCGCAAAAAAGAGATCTTTGCTGGATATCCCCCCTTTTTTTTTAATAGTTCTCCGAAAGAAAACAACGGTGATAGCAAAAATTATACTTATAAAAAGAATAATATAGGGGCTAAAACTGAGCGCTAATTCATTAATCCAAAATTTTGGAAAAAAGTAAAAAAAACTCGCTAATAAAAAAGTAGGTAGTGCTAAGAGAATAATAATATTTCATCACATATATACGAAATAGTAAAGTAAAAAAATAGGATAAATAGTAACATAAATAATAGCATAGCAACACTATACTATTCTATTGAAAAAAATCAAGGATAGCTGATACGATGAGATAGCGTAGCTCTTGAATTTTAATAGTATTTAGATACTCTTACGGTGTATTTAGCGTAAAAATAAAATATTTATATAGTTAAGATAAAAATAAAAGGAATGTTGAGAAGTAGCTTGGAACCTCAGAAGATGAGGGGGGGGGGAGACCTTTAAAAGAAAAATAAATTTTAAGAAAAAGACTAGAAATCTAGCGTTTACGCTCGTAGAAATGTTGATTGTCATAGTAGTAATTTGAATACTCGCAGGGGCATTATTACCCAAAATAATGTGAGTAACATCTAGAGCAAGAGATACTAAGAGAGTAGCAGATTTGAGAAATGTAGCCATGGCGATACAAAGATACAAGATGGATACAGGGGAATTTCCGAAACTGGATGATTGTTGATGGCATGACAAGGGTGCTTGTTGATTTTGCACTATGTTTTGAGATATAAAGAGATTACAAGGAAGTTTGTCAAATTATATCCAGAAAATTCCCAAAGACCCTCAAAAAAATAATACTATAAAAATTCATTATACTCCAATAACTAATGAAATGGCATGAAAGTGGTTTAATAATGATACGTATTGGCATTGAGATCATCGAAAAAAATGATGACATGCCCAAAATCCATGAGAATATTTATACCAAATATTTAAATATCATTGAGATAATTCTTGAGGAGCAGTACTTGTTGCAAAAGTAGAAACCCCATCCTCAGCAAATTATATTTTGTCTAATCCAAGACATCATTCAACACCATGAGGGGCTTGGAAGCGTCCAGGTATAGATAGTTCTGGATGTTGGGAAAGAACACAAAATCAAATGGAAGAACTTTATCTCTGTTCTTCAGTAAAAAAAGTAGAAAAATGACAAGAAGAACCAGCAACAGCGGATAATTCTGAATGTGCATATTCATCAGAAGACCAGCTTTTCTATGTTATGAAAATTTAGCAAGGTATTCCAGATAAAAATATGGAAAAGCTGATGAAAAGGAAAATATCTTGTAAAAATGCTTTGTTTTTATATCATTTATCTTATTAGATTGGAACTAAAAATTTATATTTACTCTATAAGGTATAGCATATTTGATGTTTACACATTTACATTGACATAGCACCTTTTCATTTTTGGAGGCGATTGGGCAACCTGCGGATATTGTGAGCAAGGCGAAAAGTCTTGGGATGCAAGGGATTGCGATTACTGACTTGGGAGGGATGTATTCTGCAATAAAACTCTATCAATCTGCGAAAGCGCAAGAGATGACCCCGATTTTGGGAGTTGAACTTGGATTTGTGGTTGATATCGTAGATTTTAGACCGCATCATGAAATAGGAAATATTTGTCTCTTGGCCTTGAATTATGAAGGATATTTGAATTTGATTAAGTTAGTTTCTATCGCGAATACTGAAGGAATTGATGGCAGGGCAAAAATTGATTTGAAGCATCTGGAACAGTATTCGAGTAATATTATTGCATTTTTTGGTGGTGAGGAATCATGGTTAGGAAAGAAGATTTTGAAAAATGCTGATGAGAAACAGACAGAAGAAATTTTGCAGAAATTGATTACTATTTTTGGGAAAGAAAATGTGTTTTTGGAAATTATTGCGCAAGAACATAGTAAACTTCCAAATATAGAAAAGATTAATCATGCTGTTCAAACATTGGCTACAAAGCACGAACTTGGGGTAATTGTTGGAAATACCTATCGTTATATTAACAAAGAAGACAAAGAATCTTGGGAAATTGCACTAGCGATCAAAGATGTGAAGAAGATTTATGATGAAGATAGGAGGAAGCCGATTGGAGATTTTTCTATTCAGAGTGAGGAAGAAATTGTTGCAACGTGTCAGGCAAATGGATTTGCAGATACTGAAATTCAGCAACGAATTGCTACGAATAATAGCATTTTGGAGAGTGTGAATATTGAAATTGATATGTATCAATCACTTTTCCCTGTGCATCAGACGCCTGAAAATATTCAGGATTCGTGTACATTCAATAGAGACCTTTAGTACCCAAGACTGACCATGAATTAGGTTGGTCGTTTTTTTGCAAGGGTGTCATTTTAAGTGTTTATATTGTCACAATCCTGATACGATTCCAGAAAAATGAGGGAAGATGATGGAAGATGAGGAAATCATCGCATATATCAATAAACAGAGAGGATATATCAAAAACTGAGGAATAACTTTTTCTGGTGGAGAACCTACATTGCAAGCTAAAAATCTCATTCCTTTGTTTAAGAAAATTAAAGAAATGGGCGTGCATATCTGTATTGATAGTAATGGATTTATTTTGACTCCTGATGTGAAAGAATTGTTGAGCTATGTGGATTTAGTATTGCTAGATATCAAGCATATTGATAATGAAATGCACAAAAAACTAACCGGGCAACCGAATGTACATACTTTACAGATGTTGGAATATTTGGAGAGTGATGAAAATAGAAAGCATAACAACACCAAATATTGGGTGAGACATGTCTATGTTCCGTGATGGACAGCGATAGAAAAATATGTGCATCAATTAGGGCAATTTTTGCAGAATAGAAAAAATTTGGAAGAAATCACTATTCTTCCTTATCATACGCTTGGAGTAGAAAAATGGGAATCAATGGGATGGAAATATGGACTTGAAGGAGTAAAACCACCGAGTGCAGAAAGTGTAGCAAAAGCAAAAGAAATTTTAGCGAGCTATGTAGATTGTAGAGTGAGGTAAAAAAAGAACGTATATCTACGAAGTTTATATATAGTATACTCAAATATAATATAAATATTTCTTTATCTCTTGTATAGTATTTTGATGAATAAAACAGTAAACATTATTTTAGGAATTATAGCAGGAGTGATCATAATTATAGTAATTCTTTTTGCACTTAATATTCTTTCGTATACTGCATTTACTGCACAGACAAGGAGCTTGGTAGAAGTCCAGATAGAAAATAGCGAAAATACTAAAAATACTGAAACCATCAAATTTGAAAATTATGAAGAAAATAATGATACAAATAATGATAAAAATACTGCAGTAAAAAACTCAGAAAATGTCCTAAACTGTGATGCAAGTGACAATGAACTTTTACAGTGTGCAGTACCGTTGGAAGAATTTACCTCTTCTTAAGCACCAAACTCACTCCATATAATATAATCAAAATCCCTACAATCAAAGGACTTGATGGAATATCAAGATAATAGGCTCCAATAATTCCTCCCCAAATCGCGATGATCCCAATAATGATATTGCTCCACACGATTCCAGCAAGGGTTCTTCTGATATTGATACTCGCCAAGGTCGGAAGAGAAAAGATCGCAAGAATCAGCACAATTCCAATAATTTTTGTCAATGCCACAATCACAAAAGCAATCAGGACCATAAAGCAGTAATACACCAGTTTGTATGGAATTTTTTGGATACGAGCAAATTCTGGATCATAACTGAGAATAATCAGCACTTTCCTAAAAGATCCTAAAAATACGAGAGAGAGGAGGGCTAATCCTCACAAAATCCAAATATCCATCGTACTGGTAAACAGAATATTTCCAAATAGATAGCTCTGTAATCAAGCGGTATATCACGGAGAGAGATACAAAAGCAAAATACCTAAACTCATTCCGCCTGCCCAAATCAGCGAAATCAAGGCATCATGGTGTTGTTTATGTTTCTGTGCAATATATCCCAACAATAATCATAAAAACGGCGCTAGCAAATACGCTCAATACATGGGTAAAGAAAACAGCAGATAGCCCAACCCAATTCCAGCTAAACTTGCATGAGAAATCCCACCAACAGCAGAATTTAATTTCTGATAATACACAAAACTTCAAAAAATTCCAGCAATAATAATTCATAGGGTTCAAACGATGAGGGGAGTAGAGATAATGTCTCGCATTGGGTTGTTATAAAAAGCTAAAGAATCCTAATAAAATAATCAAAACACAGCATAAAAAAATCTTTTGTATTATGATATTCTTGTTATATTTTCGTTCAAATATATGAGGAAAGATTTTATATGAAAGATACACCATGCCAAACAAAAGCAATGGTTGTATCCCATTAGAGAGAGTATCCACAACTACCACAGGGTGATAGAGAAATAGAATACTTAATACAACATACCCAATAATGAAGAACAGTTCATTACATATATTTAAAATAGCAAATATAGCTCCTTGTTTTTTGAGATATTTTATTGTAGAAAGTACAGTTTTCTTTTGTAAAAATCGGTAACTTGTTGCTAAAAAGATTCCTAAATGTTGCCAAAATAATGCAACTCAAATATTATCCGCTATTTTTCATCAGAGCTTAAAAACCACAAAACTGAGTGCATAACATACAACTGAAAGAAGAGTAAAATATAATCATTTGGTGTTAAATTTTTTGCTTTCATGGTCTCGACTAAAAAAGAGTGTACAGATAACAATCGCTAACATGAGTAGTATCTTTATTCATGATAAATACTCATCAAGAAATACTACTCAAAACACATAAACAAATATCGGAATACTTTGTAATACTGGGACAATGTTCTCTACTTTTTCATGCTGTAACGCTTTAAAATAAGGAAATGCGGCAATTCAATTTAATATGCCAGCAAGGAGCAATATCAAAGAATGCATAGTGAATTGAATATCTTGAACAAATATTATCCCTAAAATGATTGCAACTACGAGTGCAATGAACCCTCCAATAATCATCAATGTTCAGGTAGCATTATGTAAGTCTCAATCATGTTGTTTAGTAGCTAACTCTTTGGTTAGGAATGTATCAATCAAACCTCATAGATTAAACAATATTGGAGGAAGTATAACCCATAAAATAGACATGCTTTTTTAAATAAGAAATGATAAAGTTTATAAAGTAACAAAGCTTTTCCTTAATGCTGATGATGACAGTCAGGACAGATATAACTTTCATAAATCAATTTTTCGGTAATATCTTCTGGTCTGTGCGTATGGAGATGTCTATTTACTCCAAAGACAATGGTCGCATACTTTTTCAACAAAAAAATATCATGACTCACAACGATCAAGGTCTTCCCTTGTTTGTGTAGTTGCTCAAAAATATTAAACACTTCCTTTTCTCTATGAATATCAATATTTGAGGTCGGCTCATCAGCGATAATAATATCTGGATCTTGTACCAAAGCTCTGGCAATCAAGGCTCTTTGTCTTTCCCCACCTGAAACCTCTGAAATCAGATGATCAGCAATATCCGTCAGTTGAAATTGTTCCAACAGTTGATTGATTTTTTCATGAGGAGGCGTGGCGAGAAAATTCCAACCATGCGTTGCTCCACTTTCTACAACTTTTCTAATACTAATAGGGAAATCTTGGGTAATAGCGCTAAATTGAGGAATGTATCAGATAGTACCCCCCTTGTATTCCCCCCTCGTAGGGGGGAGCCCCTCTCCTTCGAGGGGAGGGGTTTGGGGTGGGGTAAGTATCCCCTTTTGTGGTCTCAAAAACCCTAACATCAATTTCAATAGCGTAGATTTTCCACCTCCATTTGCTCCAATAATCCCCACAAAATCTCCTTGCTGAATAGCAAAAGAAATCCCTTCCAGCAGGGCTTGTTTGCTATCATATCTGAAATGCAGATTATTCGCTGTGATGATGTGCTGTCTCATCGTGTTCATGGTGTTTTTGTATGTGGTCTTGTGTGTGTGCATTTTGTGAAACCAAGGCATATAAAGAGGAAAGATTCGTTAAAAGATCTTTTTTAATTGGATTAAAAACTTGAGTAGTAATCCCTTGCTGAGTCAAATATTCAATAAAAATTTGAGGAGTTTGCGGATCTACAAGCACGACATCATAGTCAGTATCAAAATGCTCTAACACTTTTTCAATCATTGCACTCGTTGTCGCTTTCCCATGCTGTTGGAACGCTATGACATCCAGTCCCATTTCCTCAGCAAAATATCTAATCGAAGGGTGATAGATATAGAGATGCTGATGTCTATGTCATTCAGAGGCGATAGCCGAAGAATCTATTTCCTTTGATTCTGTGGATTGGATTCTTCACTCCGTTCAGAATGACGAAACTTTTTGTCCTTCTCTAATATTATTAAGCTCTTCCAAGAATGCTTTTAAGTTATTAGTATAGTATACTTCATTGATACGATCTATTGAAGTAAGGTAATCAGCAATATTTTGAGCGATAATTTGAATATTTTTTTTAGAAACCCAATAATGCGGATCAAACGCTCCATGGGAGTGTCATTCAGAGGCAATAGCCGAAGAATCTATTTTCTTTGAAGCTGAAGCAGTAGACTGGATTCTTCACTTCGTTCAGAATGACGAAATTTTATGTTCATAGGTGTCTTCATCCGTTATTTTATCTCCACATCCAAAAACTTGGATTCAAGGAAAATCAACTTGAACAGTATAGTCATGCGTATCTCATTTGCTCTCATCTACACATTTTTTTGCCGTAAAGACGACTTTTGCCGTAGGTCAATCAACTCTTAGATTTTCTCAACTTTGAGTAATACTGATCGCTAATGGATCTTGTCTTCCTTCAGGATTAGTATAATAAAGTTTTCAGTCTTCCACTTCAAGGTGCCAAAAGGGTTCTACTCAAAAAGCATTGAGCGTATAATGATGCTTTTCATCATCATCCATCAATAATAATATGATATTTTTGCTGATTTCTACGATATCAAGATCAGGATTCATTGTTTTGATATTTTCCAAATACTGCTTTTCAAAAGCAAAAGTCCCATTGACAAGATACGCCTTTGCACCAGCAATTTTTTTGAGGTCTTTGGTGCTGATTTCATATTCTTCTGGACTGCTATTTTCCTTCACAATACTATATATTTCAAAACGCTCCCCAGCGATATGTTCAGCAATGTCTGCAATCGGAGGGATGCTTGTGATCAAAACTTGTTGTTCTTTTTCTTTTACATTGTGGGCTTGCTCTTGGGTGAGTGTACATCCACTCAGTCCAGCAATTCCAAAAATAACAAATACTGCGAGTAATAATTTTTTAAGTTTTTTCATTTGGGTATATTACAAAGTTAAAATATCTATATTATAATTTACACTTTTCACAACATGTCTTGTGTTGCTTGCTCCACTGCAGGAGGGTAGAGGTGGAGATATGATATTTGCTTGCAACTTTCCTTGCAGAAGTTTTGTCATGGAGATAATCTTGGACGACTGTTTCTTTGAAACTAGGATCATAGCTTTTTCTCGTTCCTCAACTATGAAATTGTTTATCACATGATTTGCATTTATATCTCTGTCCTCAGGAACTCAACTGTCCATTTTTCACCACCGTTCATTCTTCACAAAAAATACAGGTTGTCATCTGTGTTATATTAGTAATTAAAAAGATAGATAAAAAATATATAAAAAAATACTATATCCTCAAAACAGATACAGTATAGGAATTTTATCCTCAAAATCAAGACAGAAAATATGAAAAAAAGTATATAAAAAACAAAAAAGACTTGACATTATATATATATATATTGATTATAAACAACTCGTTAGAATTTCTAACAATGATGTTATTTAACAGTTTCAGTTTCCACTAAAAAAATAAGTATAATAATTAAAATTTAATTGGTATGAAGAAAATAAAATTAATAAGTAGTATTCTAATTTTAGTATTTTTCGCTTCTTGTGAAAAAGAAATATTAGAAATAAATTCTATTGCACAGAGAGTAACAATAGAAAGTGATGTGTCGTCTGATACTATTGTATTGGATGAATATGAAAATCCTGATGGTTATGTATCAGTAAAATACAAAATTATAGGATTAGAAAAAGGGGAATATTTTGAAATGTATTCTTCACATAATGGTAAACCAGAAAAATTGGTTATTCTTGGTGAGGAGTACCAAATCTTTGATAAAAAAAACAATGAAGTCTACTATACTTTTTATGTAGAAGAGTATGAAAAAAGTTCTCATAAAGATATTAGGACAATTTTAAAATTTAAATTTTCCGATGGATCCGAAAAATGGATTGAGAAGAAAGTAAAAATTAAAATTGATTCATCCCTTTACAAGATGAGAATTACTCCAGAATTTTATATGGAGTTTGATGATAAGGAGGAGCGAGAATTTGTATTATCTAAGGGACAAAATTTTCAAATGAGAATTTTGATAGACAATATAAGAAGACAAAACTCTTATATCGTTGCTCGCTATAAAGGATTTTATCAAGGAGAATGGAAAAGAACCTCTGTTATCGAAACTAATGAAGAGGAGCCGTTGTATGCACAAAGAAAGATCACTATTCCTTTTACAAAAGGTATTGATTTTAAAAAGATGACCATAAAGGTAGTCGGAAGATATAACGAAAGTAACTATATTAAATTTAATATTCGTTATAAATAACACGAGAAAAACTGAAACTAAGTTAAAAACATCAAGAAAAGGATACTTCTGTTTTCGGAAGTATCTTTTTTTATTATAAAAAAAGCTCTACCCAACCCAGTACCCAAATAATTTCCTTTCACGAGAGTAGTGTTGTTCATTGATATAATCAATAAGTCTAACACTATTTTACTAAAACACATATTTAAGTAAATTACTATTTTACTTGATTTTGTATTTTTAGAAATTAATTTTTCCCCAGAACTAGATAAATTTAATATAATTCTTCCACTTAACTAGATAAATCTTATAAAATTTGTATAGTTGTTGTTGATGTAGTATGTTTTATCTGACTCAAGAGGATAGATGAAATTATTTTCTCAAGGTTAAAGCAGGGTTTTATTACTCAATCCAATACCCAAATAAATTTTTCGCATCAAGTTTTTCTGCCACGACATTTACCTGATCTAAACTCACAGCTTCATAGGATGCAAGCATATCGGCAATGCTTTCTATTTTTCCATAGATCAGATGTTGTAGTCCTAAGAAATATCCGACTTCATCAGAAGTTTCCATCCCCATTTGGAGACTTCCCTTGATATATCATTTGATATTTTTCAATTCGCTTGCTGTTATATCGCCTTTGCTGGCTTTTGCAAGTTCTGCATAGATTTTTTCTTTCCCAAAATCAAATTTATCTTTTTGGATTCCTGCTCTAATAGTGAATTTCCCATAGTCCAGACTCTGTCCATACCCAGCATGAATATAGTAGCAAAGTCCCTCTTTTTCTCTGATCTCTTGAAACAATCTTGATGACATGTTTCCCCCCAAGATATACATCAAAGTTTTTGCAGGAAATCTATTCTCATCATTTCCATCAAATCCCATTGCAGAGATCACCAGATGATTTTGCTCGGTCCCTTTTTTGTAGCAGTCTTCCTGTATTTTTGGAAATGTCCATGCCAGGGGAGTTTTGCTTCCCGTGTGTTTTTCAGGTAGATCTGCGAATAATGTTCAAATTTGCTCTTCTAGTTCCGCTTGCTGATCAAGTTTCCCAGAGATGACAATGACCATATTATCTTTGGTATACAAGCTTTCTTTGTGTGCGAACAAATCCGCTTGCGTGATTGCCTGTACATTTTCTTCTCTTCACAGGATTGGTCTTCCATAGTTATTATCACCGATGAACGCAAAATCTGACAAATCCATGACCAATCTAGCAGGATTATCCTCATACATTCTGATTTCTTGGATCACTACGCCTTTTTCTTTCTCCATTTCCTCCTCAGGAAACAAAGGATTGACAATCATATCCGCCAAAATATCTAGCCCTTTGAGCGTAAATTCAGGAGCAGATTTGATATAATAGCCAGCATATTCATTACTGGTAAACGCATTCACTTCTCCACCAAAATTTTCAATGTTCTGTGACTGAATCTTTGCAGTAGGGTAACGCTTACTCCCTTTGAAAAACATATGTTCCAGAAAATGACTAATCCCGTTATTTTTTCTGTTCTCATAGACACTTCCTGCCTTTACCAAAATCTGTATGGTCGTAGAATTACTGCTTTCCATAGGGACAAACAGACAGTCAATATTGTTAATTTTTTTTAGAGTATGATGCATGAGTAATAAATAATATGATGATAAAAGTAATGAAACAAAATATAACAAAAAATGCTTTCTTCTAGAGAGAAAGAAAGCACTTTAATATGTAATATACTCAAGAATATAACTATGGGATAACTGGGATTCGAACCCAGGACCACCAGCTTAAAAGGCTGTTGCTCTACCGACTGAGCTATTATCCCCCAAGACCGTTTCTTCCAACGGTCCATATCTTAATGAATCAGCTCAAAATTTCAATAGATAATTAGATTAAACCACGAGTTTTTTTATATACTCTTGGACAAATCTTAACTCTTACTTTTGATCCATCTTCTAATGGTAACCACTTATAAATAAGATTTGGTTTATATTTTCTCTTTGTCTTTCTATTACTATGAGAACTATTATTTCAGGTTCTTGTTCTTTTTCCTGTTAAATCACATACTCTTGCCATGATTATTTCACATTAATTAAATTAAATTTTTTATTCAGCAGCTTCTTCTTTTGATTCTTCTGTTTGTTCTTCTCCTGCTGGATTAACATCTTCTTCAGACTCGTCTCCACTTCCTCATAATTTTGAAACAGTTATCAATGCTTGATCAGCATCACTTATTAATTCTACTCCTGTCGGCATTTTAATATCACTAAGATGAATAGTACTAGCTGCATCATCGATATTGGAAATATCAACAGTAATTTCTTTCGGTAATTTTGATGGGATAGCTTCAACTTCAATAGTATCTTTCAATAATTGAATTTGATATTCACCATTTTTTTCAATAGGAGCTTCCCCTGTTAAAACAATATTTACCTCTGTAGATACTTTTTCACCTTTTTTAATAGCAATAAAGTCTACATGCAAAAGGATATCAGAAACAGGATCTAATTGCATATCGTTGATCAATACCATTTGTTCAATACCATCTCCTTCTAAGGTAATAGGGGTAGATACTCCAACTTTCTTATAAAGTTTTATAAACTCTACTCTATCACATGTGAGATGCAATGGTGCCTCTATACTTTTACCATATACTACGAGAGGAATCAATCCTTCTTTTCTTAATTTCTTTACTTTTTTCCCTAGCACATCACGGTTTTGTACTTTTAATTTCATTATACTTCCATATTATAAAATAATTATTCAGTAGCTTCAGCTACTTCTTTAGATTCTGCAGTTTCAACTTTTTTTGAAGTATCAACCATTTTTTTTACCTTATCCATGAGATTAGTATTTCTTTCTTCAGCAGAGATGATACTTTTCATTCTTGCTCCTTTACCAACTTTATCTCTTAGATAATATAATTTAGATCTTCTTGTTTTAAAGTTATCTAACAAAATAACTTTTTCAAACTTATCAAATGAAAGAGGATAAATTTTTTCAATTGTCATACGTGCAACATTTCCTCTTACAGTGAAAGACCCATCTGGATGGTTTGGTTTTTTTACTTTCAATACCAAACATTTAAATTTCCATATTCTTTTATTATCTCCATCTCCTACTTGTTCATGAATTTCCAATTGCATACCTGGTTTTACTTGCAATATTTGTGCTTCATTTTTATTGTAGAGATCTTGTAATCTTTTATAATCCATTGTGCTAACTTTTAGAAATATCTAAAAAAAATTATTTTTGTCTACTATTTACAACTTTCGCTTTCCATTTTTTTTGCTGTTCAAGCATTTTTCTAGTATCCATAATTACTACCTTTTCTACTCTTGAAAGAGCTTTTCTTAGCTTTTTCTTAGCATTAGTTTTTAATCTTCACATATTATTTTACTTCTTTAGATAATAAATCTAACATTCCTCTTCTTTCAAAGACTTCTTTTATCTGATAATCAGCGATTCCATATCTTTTTATTCTCGCAAGTGCTTTTTGTTTGGCATCTTTTACCCAATTAGTCTCTCATTGTTTTGCTTGTTTTTTCAAGATAAGCATATACCAGTCAATCGCTTTTTGTAATTTCTGATTTGTAGCTTTTCTCTTCCATTGAATTTTTACAAGCTTTCTCTTTATTTTTCTTCCGTTAGTATCTCACATTATACACAGAGGTTAACACAATTTAAAATTTCTAATTCTATTATTCTACATATTTTAGTTAATATATTTTGCCATATATGCAAATGCTTTATTTGCATCAGCCATTTTTTGCGTTTCTTCTTTTTTCTTAACCGCAGCTCACTGATTAGAGTATGCAGCAAGTAATTCTTCAGCTAATTTTTTGTACATAGGTTTACCTTTTTTACTTCTTGCAGCATCAAGGATCCATCTTGTAGAGTAGAATAGTCTTTTTCTTGGTTTTACTTCTACTGGTACTTGGTATACTGATCCTCCAAGTCTTTTTGATTTAATCATTACTGCAGGAGATGCATTTTCTATTGCAGTTTGCACAACAACAGTAGGATTCATATGTCCATTAGATTTAATCTCATGCAAAGTATCTGAATAAATTTTTTTTGCTACAGATTTTTTTCCATCTTTCATAAGATAATTGATAAATTTATCAATCTTCTCGCTAAAATTTGCATCTTGAATTACTTTTTTTGCCATTCTTTCTTACAGATAATAGTAAATATTTTTCTATTCTTATTTTTTTTATGGTATTATTTTTTAGCACCATACAATGATCTTGATTGTTTTCTATCAGCCACTGGATTCGCATCATATTTCCCTCTCACGATATGATATTTTACTCACGGAAGATCTTTTACTCTTCCACCTCTTACTAATACCACACTATGCTCTTGGAGTGTATGAGACTCTCCTGGAATATATGCCAATACTTCTGCTCCATTAGACAATCTAACTTTTGCAAATTTTCTCTGTGCTGAGTTTGGTTTTTTAGGACCCATTACAGATACTTTCAGACATACCCCTCTTTTGAACGGTGCTGGATTAAAAACCTTTTTATTGTTTTTTAATTTATTTACTCCATAAAGCAAAACAGGAGACTTAGATTTTGTCTTTTTTTGCTTTCTTCCATTCTTAACTAATTGATTAATTGTAGGCATAAACGCTATTTTATTAACTTTAAAACAATACACACAAAAAGACGTGTGCTTTATTGTATAAGGAAACGGACTTAAAAATCAAGAGAAAAAACAACATTTTGATGTAATAAAAAATGAACTTGTATGTTTTTTGTATACAAGTTCATTTTTTTTAGTTTTTTTATCTATGATGATCATAATAATGATAATGAGATAATTTAATCCACAATAACAAAACCAATATCTTCCCAATTATAATGGTTCATCTTGTATAAATCATAGATCGTCTCTGCTATATTTGCTCTCAAATTATCTGTCTGTGTTGTCGCTTGTATACGACTTCCAATATATTCCTTATAGTATTTTGCCCAATTTGAACCTACTGTTTCATCATAATTATTTCTCAC
>PDWI01002146.1_pt1 | contig 30108 bp, 27 predicted proteins | sample 1430891 | NCBI WGS metagenome assembly PDWI01 (sample SAMN01162508, study PRJNA174530) | Oral metagenome, whole genome shotgun sequencing project. | biome: Marine environment; feature: Marine mammal; material: Swab sample of the gingival sulcus; isolation source: swab sample of gingival sulcus... | reverse complement strand
GTGCGGACCCCGTACACGCCCCAATTCCCGACCCACAGGACGTGACAGTGCGTTGACCAGACACGCCTCCTGCAGCGCCGCCGGCGAGACCGGGGCCACGCTACGGGCGTGATACGTGGACGGTGCGATCGTGATGCCGTGCTCGGTGAGCACGGCACAGATCGGCTCGACGCCGAACCGACCCCGAAAGACGTCGATGTAGGCCACGATCACGCCAGCCGGCGGTCGAGATCCGCCAGAGAAACGCTGCACTGGTCTTGAGGATCTCGTTCGCGCGTTCCAGCTCAGCGACCCGCTTCTTCAACGCCCGAACCTCCTCCGGACCGGCCGGACGCGCCGCCACAGACGACACCCGCAGTCCCTCGGCGCGTTCACCGTCCTCGACCCAGTTCCGCAGCGTGGCCGGGTTCAAACCAGCAACGCCCCGACATGCCGTCGAGCCCCAACCTTCGAATCCACCCCCTCGGCCACACGATCGCGATACATCCGTACCGCCCGCTCCCGGAACTCCACGTCATACTTCCTCGGTGCTGCCATGAGAACAGCCTCTGTTGCTAGATCACCACCTTCCGGGAGATCCAGAACGCTTCCGGCCCGCTCCGCACTCGCTCCAGTCGCTCACCGAGCCTGCCAGCGTGGCCGGGAGTCAGCACCGAGACAGCCGCACCCGCCAGTCGGTCAGCCCGAGCCCACCGTGGTCTAATGATCAACGACCATCGCATTGATCCCGCGTTACACCTGAACCCACACCGGGGACGGTAGTGTCACTGGAAACGAGGGTTCTTTCGTTCCGTGGAAACGACACGTGCCCGAGCAGCACCGGCGACCTTGAGGGAGACGTCGATTATGAGCGAAAAAGCGGTCGAGAACACCCCAGGCGCCCCTCCATCTGGGGATCAACATTTGCTCTACTTCAAGTTAAGTACATCAATATTCTTCGTGATCCTTCTTTGTTTTTTTGTGATCCGCCCCGCATGGATCGCTTCAGGGTCTCCCAAACCTTCGCTCCCGGCGGCTAACAGCTCGATTATCCTCGACAATGGCCCAGAAACTGACGGCGTCATAAGTTACTGGATTACCTTGAAAGTTGAGGCGCCCGGCTCAACCAGCGACTCTCGACTGGAGGCAACGATGCGGCTGGCGGCACATGAAGATGAGGAGGGCAATCCTGGTGCGTTTGATCGTGGCCTACGCGACCGTAAATTCGCATTGATTGTCCGGGGAAATCTGGGGCAACACGTAGGCAGATGTGACGATCCAGAAATCGAACAGGGCAAATTCGAATTTGGAGATCTTACGCCGGAGCAAAGAACCTCTGCACAGTTTGCCGTCCAGCGAATAGAGGGGTCTCGAGCGGGTCCGAACAAGAAAGATGGCAAGGTATCCTGGGCTGAGGCGGCAAAGATCGCTAGCGAAGAGACCTATTCGGCCATCCAGTTGACTTCTTCCCGGGCGCAGGACTCACATGAATGGTTCGTAAAGTTCGAGTGTCCCATACGGACCGAAGCATTCTGGACGCGCACCGAGGAGGGCTGGTCCCTCCGTGGCCCCCGTCTTTTCGGAGCTTTTTCTTTCCGTGATTGGAATTTGGACGAGAGTTACACTGATCTTGAACTAAGTGTCGCTCCGCTCAGGAGCATACTCTTTTCTAGGTCGGTCGCCGAACCGAAGGTTCACGAGGATGGATCGCTTTCTTGGCGTAGCTATCAATATGGCCGGTCTGGCGCTATCCAGTCGGGAAAGGCGCTCGCGGACCGGCCCAGCGTTAGCGCAATATTCATCGATAGTGAACTTGACGCAAATAAGCGAGGCCTAATCTTCTTAGGGGGAGTAGCGGCTGGCCTGGCTGCAACACTTCTAGCAGGTGCTGCGAATACTGTTGTTGACCTGGTCTGGGTACGCGTCAGTCGCAGATCCAACCGCAATCGCGCGCAATAGTCGAATCCCGACCGGAAAGACGCGAACTAGGTGACGCAGACCCTACACTGTGGTCGGGGTGGGCGCGGTTTTGAGTTTTTTCATTCGGCTTCAGTGCGGTCGATCTGGCGACACGCACTGGCAAGACTGAATGATTCAGTGACCAACAGCCCCGACGCCGCTCACGTGGCTGGTGTCAAATATAGCGGTGCTGGAGAGTTGAGGTCCCTTGCCGATGGCAAGGGGCTGTGCCGAGTGGTGACGACTGCGCGGCACACCAACCGCTGGTGGTCGGGCTTGATAGGGTCACTGACGATCGGTGGCAGGCCGACCAACGGCTCGCTCAGGGTCCACGGCAGGGGAAGGACGGCATCTGTGAGCTCAGACGCGACTGCACCTGACGGCAGCCTGTTCGAGGCCGGCGAGGCCAGCCTGGCACCCGGCGGCAGTGACCCGGGCAGCGACGTCGTCACCGGGCCGACCGGTCGGATGCTGCCCGACTTCCCGGCGCCGCCCGTGCTCGAGGGGCACGGCCCGGCCCGGATCATCGCCATGTGCAACCAGAAGGGTGGCGTCGGCAAGACCACGACCACGATCAACCTCGGCGCGGCGCTGGCCGAGCTGGGCCGCAAGGTGCTGCTCGTCGACTTCGACCCGCAGGGAGCCCTGTCGGTCGGGCTCGGGGTGCGACCCAACGACCTCGACGTGACCATCTACACGCTGCTCACCGAGAGCGGCCACGACATCCGCGAGATCATTCAACCGACCCGCAGCGACAACCTCGACCTCGTGCCGGCCAACATCGACCTGTCGGCTGCCGAGGTGCAGCTCGTCGGCGAGGTGGCCCGCGAGCAGGTCCTGGCCCGGGTGCTGCGCCCGGTGCTCGACGACTACGACGTCGTGCTCGTCGACTGCCAACCCTCGCTCGGGCTGCTCACCGTCAACGCGCTGACCGCCGCGCACGGAGTGATCATCCCGCTCGAGTGCGAGTTCTTCGCGATGCGTGGTGTGGCACTGCTCGTCGAGACCATCGAGAAGATCACCGACCGGCTCAACCCACGCCTACAGATCGACGGCATCCTGGCCACGATGTACGACGGCCGCACCTTGCACAGCCGTGAAGTCGTCAAGTCGGTCGTCGACCACTTCGGTGACCGGGTCTTCCACACCGTGATCAGCCGCACCGTGAAGTTCCCGGACGCCACCCTCGCCGCTGAGCCGATCACCAGCTACGCATCCGCGCACAGCGCGGCGGCGGCATACCGCCAGCTCGCCCGCGAGCTGATCGCCCGTGGCGGAGCAGCCTGACGAGCAGGCCGCCCCGGGCGGGGTGCTCACCCGCCGGGCCGCGGCGACCCCGTTCGAGGTGCACCTCGACGTCTTCGAAGGTCCTTTCGAGCTGCTGCTCGGGCTGATCGCCAAGCACAAACTCGACATCACCGAGATCGCCCTGGCCCAGGTCACCGACGAGTTCATCGCGCACATCAAAGCCGCCCAGCAGGGCGACACCGACTGGGACCTGTCACAGGCCTCGGAGTTCCTGCTGGTCGCCGCGACCCTGCTCGACCTCAAGGCGGCCCGGCTGCTGCCGCACAGCGGCCCCGAGGATGAGGAAGACCTCGCCCTGATCGAGGCCCGTGACCTGCTGTTCGCCCGGTTGCTGCAATACCGGGCCTTCAAGCAGATCGCCGCGACCTTCGCCCACCGGATGGCCACCGCCGGGCGGCTCACCGCACGGCAGGCCGGTCTTGAGGAACGGTTCGCGAAACTGCTGCCCGAACTGGTCATGGGCATCACCGTGGAGCAACTGGCGATGATCGCGGCGCGGGCGATGATCCCCAAGGCACCGCCGACGGTCGGGGTCGACCATCTGCACGTGCCCTACGTCAGCGTGCGCGAGCAGGCCGGGCTGATCGTCGACCGGTTGCGCCGCGACCGGGCCTGCTCATTCCGGGCGCTGGTCGCCGACGCCGACTCGACGATGGTCATCGTGGCCCGCTTCCTGGCGCTGCTGGAGCTCTACAAGGAGTCGGCGCTGGCTTTCGAGCAGGCCGAAGCGCTCGGGGAGTTGACCGTGCGCTGGACCGGCACCACCGAAGGCGACATCGACGTGGCCGACGAATTCGACACCGAGACCGAGGATTCCGATGACCGAGCAAACTGACCCGGCTCAGGTGCCTGATCCTGCCGAGGCTCCCGAGCCCGACGAGCCCGACGAAGCAGAGCAGCACGCCCGCTTCGATGTCGAGGCGCTGCCCGGGGGCGCTCGCTCGGCGATCGAGGCAGTGCTCATGGTCGTCGACGAGCCGGTCTCCGACGTGGCGCTGGCTGCGGCGTTGGAGATCACGGTCGAGCAGGTGCGTGGCCACCTCACAGACCTCGAGCGCGAGTACGCCGCGCAGCAGCGCGGATTCACGCTGCGCGAGATCGGAGGTGGCTGGCGGGTTTACAGCCGGCCCGAGCATGCGCCGGTCGTGGAGAAGTTCTTGATCGACGGGCAGCAGGCCCGGCTGACGCAGGCGTCGTTGGAGACCTTGGCGGTGATCGCCTACAAGCAGCCGGTGTCCCGGGCTCGGGTCGGTGCAGTGCGTGGCGTCAACGTCGACGGAGTGGTCCGCACCCTGCTGGCTCGTGGCCTCATCGAGGAGCGGGGCGAAGGAGACGGCGGGGCGATCCTCTACGGCACCACAACGTATTTCCTGCAACGGATGGGCATATCGTCGCTCGACGAGCTACCGGCACTCGCACCCTTCCTGCCCGAGGCCGACCTGCTCGACGAGATCGCGGAGAGTGGGCGCGGATGACCTCGGCAGCGCGAGCGGGCCGCGGCGGCGGCAGCGATAGTGCCGGACGGTCCGGCAGAGGACAGTCCGGGAAGAGACAGCCCGGCAGAGGGCAAACTGGGAAGGGACAGCCCGGGAAAGGACGGCCTGGGAAAGGACGGCCCAGCCAACCCGGCGGTCGTTCGGGCTCCGCAGGTGGGCGCTCCCGCAACCCCGGCAAGCCGACGACGTCCGGAGGCCGTCCCAGCACATCAGGTGGACGGTCAGATGCGAAACCGAGTGGCAGCCGCGGCAGGTCGGCTGGGCGGTCAGGCACAACACGAGTCGGACAGTCCGGCAACAAGAAGGGCCCCCGGTTCGCCGGGTCGACCAAACCATCCCAACCCACGCGGCTGCCGAAACAGCGCCAGCTCGACACGACTCCGGTCGACGTGCACGACCCCGATGGTGTGCGGTTGCAGAAGCTGCTCGCCGGGGCCGGGGTCGGCTCCCGCCGGGCTTGCGAGGCGCTCATCGAAGCCGGGCGGGTCAGCGTCGACGGGCACATCGTCACCGAGCTCGGGGTGCGCATCGACCCGACCCGCCAGATTGTGCACGTCGACGGAGAACGGGTCACTCTCGACGAATCGCGCGTCTATCTCGCGTTCAACAAGCCTCTCGGTGTCGTCTCGACAATGAGTGACGAGCGGGGCCGGCCGTCGGTCGGTGACTTCGTCGAAGGCCGTGCCGAGCGGCTCTTCCACGTCGGGCGTCTGGACGCCGACACGGAGGGATTGCTGCTGCTCACCAACGATGGCGAGCTGGCCCACCAACTGCAGCACCCGGCATACGGCGTGCTCAAGACCTATGTCGCACAGGTTCCCGGCCCGGTGCCCCGCGGCCTCGGGCGACGGCTGCGGGCCGGTGTCGAGCTCGATGACGGCCCGGTGGCTGTGGACTCGTTCAAGCTCATCGATTCAGCTCCGGGGATGGCGCTTGTCGAAGTCGTGGTGCACGAGGGGCGCAAACACATCGTGCGGCGACTGTTGGCCGCCGTCGGGCACCCGGTGCGCGGCCTGGTGCGTACCCAGGTGGGGCCGATCGCCTTGGGCAGTCTCAAACCGGGCAAGACCCGGCGGCTGACTCGCCAGGAGGTCGGCAAACTGTATGCCGCCGCTGGGCTCTGAGCAGGCGCGCTGAGTCGGCGCGCTGAGTCGGCAGAGGCTCGGTAGCCTTGTCGATCGTGACGACACGTGTGCTGATCCGGGGGACCGGGCTGATCGGGACGAGCTTGGGGATCGCCCTGTCCCGCAAGGGCTATGCCGTCTCGCTCAGCGACCCGTCGCCCACGGCAGAGCAGTTGGCGCGCGACCTGGGTGCTGGGCGGATAGCCGTCGAGCAGCTCGGTGAGTCAGGCGATCAGGCTCGGCCCGGGGATCACCCGGATGCCCCCGAGCTCGTCGTCGTGGCAGCACCCCCGGACGTGGCTGCCGCGGTCGTGGCCGACTCGCTGACGTGCTGGCCGACTGCCGTGGTCACCGACGTCGCCTCGGTCAAGGGCGCCGTGCTGGCTGCGGTCGAGACGGCCGGGGCCGACCTGACCCGCTATGTCGGTGGGCACCCGATGGCCGGGCGGGAGCGCACCGGGGCCGGGCACGCCCGCGGAGACCTCTTCGAGGGCCGGGCCTGGGTGATCGTGCCGACAGAGGTGTCCCGCCCAGAGGCCGTGCGGGCCGTCACCCGGATGGCCCAGGATGCGGGTGGGGCCGTGTCGGTCATGGATGCTCTCGCCCACGACGAGGCGGTTGCCGCGATCTCGCATCTGCCTCAAGTGGCTGCCAGTCTCGTTGCCTCACAACTGCGGTCACTGGAAGACCGGGCGCTGTCATTGGCCGGTCAGGGGATGCGGGACGTCACCCGGATCGCCGCCAGTGACCCACGCCTATGGACCCAGATCCTGGCCGGCAACGCGGCTGCGGTGCGTCAGGTGCTGTCACGGGTGCAGGAAGACTTGGGCCGGGTCGTCGAGGCGCTCGACGAAGTCGCCGACCCCGAGGCTGAGGGACAGTTGGCGGTGCTCAACCAGGCGATCACCGACGGCAATCTCGGTGTCGCCCGGATCCCCGGCAAGCACGGCGCCGGACCGGCTGCCTACCGGCCGGTGACCGCAGTCGTCCCGGACACCCCGGGAGAGCTGGCCCGGCTGCTCACGGCGGTCGGTGCGGCAGGCGTCAACCTCGAGGACCTGCGGTTGGACCACGGCATCGGCCAACCGTTCGGGCTCGCCGAGATCATGGTCGTGCCCTCGGCGGTGGAGCATCTGCAGCAAGCGTTACGAGACCAGGGATGGCGGGTGCTGGACTGATGACCGATCGTGACGGACTCGTCGTCGCCATCGACGGGCCCTCTGGCACCGGCAAATCCAGTGTCAGCCGGGCTGTTGCGCGAGCGCTGCATGCCGCCTACCTGGACACCGGTGCCATGTATCGGGCGCTCACCTGGGCAGTGCTGGACCAAGGCATCGACCCCGAGGACCACGACACCGTCGCCGGCTACGCGCCGAACGCCCCGTTGGAGGTCGGGATGGACCCTGACGCTCCCTCGATCACGGTCGGAGGCATCGACGTCAGTGAACTGATCCGGGAAGACCGGATCACCGAAGCCGTCTCCGCGGTCGCCACGAATCTCGCGGTCCGGGCCGACCTGCAAGCCCGGCAGCGAGCGCTGATCCGGGCCGGTGTGCAGACCCACGGTGCTGTCGTCGCCGAAGGGCGGGACATCACGACAGTCGTCGCCCCGGAGGCACCGGTGCGGATCCTGCTCACCGCCAGCGAGCAAGCCCGGCTGGCCCGCCGGGCGCAGCAGCTGACCGGCCGCGACGACGAGCAGGCCCGAGATTCCCAGCGGGACAAGGTGATTGCCCGGGACGCCAAGGATTCAACCGTGTCACAATTCACCGCCGCAGCCGACGGAGTCACCGCCCTCGACACATCGGAGCTCAGCTTCGAGGAGTCGGTGGCTGCGGTGCTCGAGCTGGTGGCAGTCGCGACCGGGCCGCCGACCCAGGGGTAGGAACGCCGGTTGAGGCACGATCCTGCACGGTCGCGGCGCGCAGGTCGATCGGCGATGGCGAAGCCGCCCGGGCTGATCGCATGGCTGACTTCGGTCGGCTGTTGCCGGTGAGTGCGAGACAATGGCGGGCCGAGCGCCTGCCACCCCGGTGCGCGGCATACCGACGAAGGATCTGCAGTGACCGACCCTCACGACACGCCCGCCGGCGACGACCCCGGAACGGCCGCTCACGACGCCGCCCTCGAGCGAGCGCTCCGGGCCGGCCTGGACGACTTCGCCCTGGACGAGGGCGACCTCGCGCTGCTCGACATCGGCGACGCCGGCCTGGACGCCGCACAGACCGCAGGACCATTGCCGGTGGTCGCGGTGATCGGCCGACCCAACGTCGGCAAGTCCACCCTGGTGAACCGGATTCTCGGCCGCCGGGAAGCGGTCGTCGAGGACGTGCCGGGAGTCACCCGGGACCGGGTGGCCTACGACGCCGAATGGTCCGGCCGGCGGTTCACGGTTGTCGACACCGGCGGTTGGGAGGTCGACGCGACCGGCATTCACCTGCGCGTGGCCGAGCAGGCCGAGATCGCCGTCGAGCTCGCCGACGCGGTGCTGTTCGTCGTCGAAGCCACCGTCGGGGTGACCGACACCGACGAAGCGGTCGTGCGGATGCTGCGCCGCTCGGGACGACCGGTGCTGCTTGTCGCGAACAAGGTCGACGACCAGCGTGGCGAGGCCGACGCGGCATACCTGTGGAGCTTGGGGCTGGGACAGCCGTGGCCGGTCAGCTCGCTGCACGGCCGGGGCAGCGGCGACTTGCTCGATGCGCTGCTGGAGGTGCTGCCGGAGACCTCGACGGTCGGCGGGGCCTACGAACGGGGAGGACCACGTCGGGTAGCGCTCGTCGGGCGGCCCAATGTCGGCAAGTCGAGCCTGCTCAACAAGCTCGTCGGGCACGAGCGGGTCGTCGTCGACGAGGTGGCCGGCACGACCCGCGACCCGGTCGACGAGCTCGTCGAGATCGCCGGCACGACTTGGCGGTTCGTCGACACGGCCGGAATCCGTCGGCGGGTCCACCAGGCGCGGGGGGCCGACTTCTATGCCTCGTTGCGCACTCAGACCGCGCTCGAGAAGGCCGAGGTCGCGGTCGTGCTCATCGACGCAAGCGAGCCGATCGCCGAGCAGGACATCCGGGTGATCCAACAGGTCATCGACGCCGGCCGGGCGCTGGTGATCGCCTACAACAAGTGGGATCAGGTCGACGAGGAACGACGCCACTACCTGGAGCGGGAGATCGACCTCGACCTGGTGCAGATCACCTGGGCGCCACGAGTGAACATCTCCGCAAGCACCGGACGCCACCTGCAGAAGCTCGTGCCGGCGCTGAGCCTGGCGCTGGAGTCTTGGGACACACGGGTGCCGACAGCCAAGCTCAACGCCTTCTTCGGCGAGGTCGTCGCCGCGCACCCGCACCCGGTTCGGGGCGGCAAACAGCCGCGGATCCTCTTCGCCACCCAGGCGAGCACCCGCCCGCCCCGGTTCGTGATCTTCGCCTCCGGCTTCATCGAGGCCGGCTACCGGCGCTTCCTGGAACGGCGACTGCGTGAACGCTTCGGCTTCGAAGGCTCCCCGATCGAGGTCTCCGTCCGGGTGCGCGAAAAGCGGCGCCGCTAGCCGCGTGTCGTAGGTTCGGCCGCCGATAGCGCCGGCGCTGCTGCTACGTGTGACCGAACCTGCCAAATGTGGTCCGGGTGCGGCCCGGCAGACGGATTGGGAGGGCTCGGGCGCCGTGCGATAGCCTGTCGTCTCGCTCCCGGTGCCCATGGGCCCCCGGGTGGCCACGGGCTGTGGCGCAGTTTGGTAGCGCACTTGACTGGGGGTCAAGGGGTCGCAGGTTCAAATCCTGTCAGCCCGACCATTCCGAATTAGATAGCTCAAGCGCCCCCTGCCAACATACGAGTGCGTATGGGTCTGGTTCGACCGGATGCAGACCGAGCAGCTTTGAGACACCTTTGGCGACTCCCTGAGTGTGCTGGCGTTGTTACCACACCGTTGCATTTGGGGTTACTTAATTCCGCTATGGTCTAGGTAGCCCTAAGCCCCGGAGAGTCGAAGGAGCGGATCGAGAACATGAGAATCGCCAAAGCTACTCTTGTGTCTGCGGTCGTCGCGGCGTTGCTCACTGCGTGTGGTGGATCAACGACGGCCGAAGTCAAGAGTGACTCACCTGCGGAAACAAGCAAGTCGACTCCGGCAGAGAGCAGCGCAGAATCGGACTCCAGCTCCGAGTCGAGCGTCGCCAAGTTTGGCGCGACCTATCAGTGGACCGATGGCCTTGAAGTGACGGTCAGCACTCCCGAGAAGTTCACGCCATCCGAGTACGTCTACCAGGAATCAGACGGTACGCCAGTGGTCTTTGAGGTAACGGTGGTAAATGGCACCGGAGAGCCCGTCGATCTTGACCTGTTTTATGTCAGTGCGCAGTCTGGGGAGACAGAGTCCACGCCAATCTTCGACAGCGCCAACGGCATTGAAGGGTCGCCGTCGACAAAACTGCTTGACGGGAGGACTGTGAAGTTCAAAGAGGCTTTCGCGGTCGCGGACCCCGAGGACATCGTCGTCGATGTCTCCCCTAATGATGGCTTTTTTCGGGATGGAGTCCTCTACTCGTCATGAGTTGAAGAATGGGTAAGAGGCGGGCTCCCCGACCGAGCCGAAGTAATCGCGGTCTGGCGTAGTATACTCTCGTCGTCCTATCCAACTCCCCGATAGCTCTGTCACTAACAAGAGCCGACAACCAGGACTCAACGAGAGAACGAGATTGGACCTCACTGGGTCGATTCCGCCAGGAGCGGGCGGGACTTGATGGGTTTGGTGCTTGAGGTGACGGAGAAACTACCTCTTGGGCCCGGCTTAGGATGACTTGAGCTACCTGAGCAGAGCATCGATGATGCTTCGTAGGATGCCGTTGGCGCAGCTTGGCTTGCAGGGTCTGCGGTTCGTAATCGGGCAAGTGCATCGGTATGGATGATCTCGTGTCGATGACTGTCGAGGTGCTGCAGACCAACAAGTGAATATCAAGTGTCAAGGTCTGAGGGGACTAGTATTTCACGTGGCACAAGTGGTGCTTTGTGATCTATCGGGTTGTCCGAAGGGTTTGCTGCTATTGAACTCCGCTCTGGCTTGGATCGGGGCGACAAGGTGCAGCATGTTGACCGCACGCCATTAGAGTTGACCGGATTCGATAGGGTTGAGGGTATTCTAATCTCTGCGACTCTTGAGCCGGGTCCGTTGTAGCACTTCGCCGACTCATCCCAAGGCACCGAAATCCGAGTTGCCGGATGGGCGCGTCCTCATCGTCTATGTCGACTCGGAGGGCGGTGGTGGCTACTAGTTCAACACGGTCGTGCAAAATGGTGATTTCAAGTGCCTGGATACACAGACGGCTCCGTCAGGGCGTGGTCACCCAGCCATGCCACCGACATCAGGGGCTCGGACGTTATCCGCCGCCCGAGTGGCGCCGATGCGTGGGGAGGAATGGGCCTTTAGATGAACGAATCCGAAGCTCTGGCACTGATTCTGGCAGTTGAGGCCTAGGACGGTAGGGAAGGGGGCTGGTCGATTCGTGCGGTCGATGATCTCGGCTGGATGGCTACCACCATGGTTGGGCGCAGCAGCCTGGCGTATGTCGTGACTCAAACGGGTCGGATCGGTGCTTTCATGATGAGACGACGCGCGCCGAGGAGGCTCTCGAGAGACTCGCTGCGCTGCCGGAGCTGCCCAGCGCATCGGTCAACGATCGGGATGCGGCCGAGGAGTTGCTCGAATCGTCAGTGGCTGAGATCGGGGAGCTCGGGCATATCGGTTGGGAGGTTGCCGAGGTGGGCACGTTGGGGTGGTTCGGGACATCGATCGGGGTGGCCAGCGAGTTGCAGTTCGTCGTTTCGCGCACGGGTCAGGTGGCGTTGTGCCCGGATGACGATCCGACTGGTGCGTCGGCCCTGCAGGAGCTCATACACCGCTCGACAAAGATCCCGGTTCCCTTCCTCAGCTGACATGTGGGATATGGCAGCTCGAAAGCACAGCACCGTGCTATCAACACACCCAGCTCCGACGATGACGACGAGCGTGCGATGAACGACGACTTCGTGCGGCCGCGGGAGGGGCTAGGGGCCGCAACCTTGGAAGATGTCGAAAACGACCGTTGGGGCCCGGCGCCGGATGATGCGACCTACCTGATGAGAACAGCCCACGAACTCCGCACGGTGCCGTTGGGGGAGCTTGGCCCGGAGGGCCTACGACTCCTTATCGGCCAGCACATCGGGCTCGACGTGCTCATGCCGATGGCGGTCGGGGTCTTGCAGACCGATCCGTTGGCCGAAGGCGACTTCTACCCCGGCGACCTCCTCGCGGCTGTGCTCCGGGTGCCGCAGGATTGGTTCGGCAGGCATCCGGCGGTTGGGAAAGCACTGGACACGATCGTGGCGTCGGTCGACCCGGACACCACCGACGAAGACGGCTATCCCGTGTTTACTGAGACCGCAGTGCCGGAGCTGCTCCGAGAGTGGAAGACCCGAAGGAATCAGCGATCATCCTGACGCAAGCCGGGCCATCCGACATGGCCCAGCCCTCCCCACCAGGGCGACGTCGAGTGCCCACAAACTCCAACGAGAAGGTCAGCGGGTCAGTGGATCAGAGAGGACAACGGCCGGGTGAGTGGCATGCCAGGTCGGTAGGCGAGGTGCAGGTAAGTCGGGGCGTCGAGCACGGTCAGGGCGGCCGGTTCGCCCGGCGCCACGCGCGGGGCCAGGCCGAGCGAGCGGCCGGAGCCGGCAGTCGCCGCCAGCAGGGCCTCGGCGGGGGTCATCCGAAGCTCACGGACCGCGAGCGCGACAACGAAAGACATCGACGACGTGTATGCCGTGCCCGGGTTACAGTCGCTCGCCAGAGCCACCGTGGCCCCGGCGTCGAGCAGGCGCCGGGCGTCCGGGTAGGGGTGCCGGGTCGAGAAGTCAACGGCCGGCAATAGCGTTGCGACCGTGAGCGATCCGGCCAGGGCGTCGATGTCGTCGCTGCTGAGGTACGTGCAGTGATCGACGCTCGCGGCGCCGAGCTCGCACGCCAGCTGCACACCAGGGCCCGGGCCGAGCTGGTTGCCGTGGATCCGCAACCCGAGCCCGGCGGCCCGGCCGGCGGAGGCGATCACTCGGGTCTGTTCGCCGTCGAAGGCGTGCGGTGACGCCGGTTCACAGAAGACATCGAGGTATGCCGCGCAACGGCTTTCGACAACGGCGGCCAGCATCGGGCCGGTCACCACGTCGACGTACGCCTCGCGGTTGGCGGCATACTCTGGTGGGACGACGTGCGCGCCGAGGAAGGTGACGTGCGGGGTGACCTCCCGAGCCAGTCGCAGCATCCTGAGCTCGTCGGTGACGGTGAGTCCGTAGCCGGACTTGATCTCGACGACGCTCGTGCCCCCGGCATGCAGCTCGGCGACCCGCCTGGCGAGCAGAGTGCGCAGCGAGTCTTCAGAGGCGGCTCGGGTCGCGGTCACCGTCGTCGCGATGCCGCCACCGTCGTAGGGCGTGCCCCGCATCCGCGCCTCGAACTCGCCGGCGCGGTCACCGGCGAAGACGAGGTGTGTGTGCGAGTCGACGAAACCGGGGATCACCGCTCGCCCGTCGAGGTCGACCCGAGTGTCAGCGGGCGGCGCCTGGGCCGCCGGGCCGACCCAGCGAATCACCCCGGCAGCGCCCAACGCGCCGCCGTCGACCACGTGAGAGCTGTCCGAGCTCGCCACGCCGTGGCGCTGGCTGAGCCGGTCGTGATCACCCTGCCCGTCGGGCTCGTCACGGCGTGGATGCTCGACGACGAGCGCCGCGTCGGTGATCAGGCCGAGAGCGCGCAGATCCTCGGGCAGGGCAGCGCCGGATGACGTGTGGGTGCGGGCCGCCGGATGGGCCGGATCGAGAGTCACCAGCTCGGCGATCCCGGTGACCAGGGTGGTCGTCCCGGCCGCTGCCGAAGACGTAGGCACGGCAGTCACGCCGTCACCCGGCTGCGGCGCGTAGCGCGGTGACGGTCGCGGTCTCGGCCTGGTCGGCGAGGGCCTTGGCCTGCTCCCATGCGGTGTCGGCACGCGCCAGCAAAGACACTCGGGTCGGGTCGTCGTCGACACCGGGGAGGTTGATGCACACGTTCTGGTAGGCACCGGAGGCGGCGGCGAGGGCGAGCGCCGCCCCGGTGCCGGCGTCGGAGAGCGACGAGGCCATGCCGAGCTCGGCAGCCCGCAGACACAGCCGCACAATCTCCGGCGCCGCCTCCAGGGTCGTCATCGGCACCTCGATCGTCGCGGCCGTCGCTTCACGGATGGCTCGCTCGCGGACTGCCGCCTGCTCGGGGCTACCCTCCGGCAGCCGGAGCGCCGCCAGATAGTCATCGAATGCAGCGGTGTCGGCATCGACCGCGGCCAGCAGTCGGTCCTTGAGGTCTTGCGCGGCGACGGCGAGCTCCTCGAGGTCGCCCTGGTGAGCGTCGAAGCCGCGCTTGGGATGGGTGAGGTTGGCGACCATCGCGGCCAACCCGGCCCCGAGCGCCCCGGTCAGGGCAGCCACTGAGCCGCCGCCGGGGGCGGGGGAGTCGCTGGACAACTCGTCCGCGAAGCTGCGTATCGAGCTGGACACCAGCGGGGTCGGCCCGGCGAGACGGTATTCGATGACCCGCTCGGCCGGGTCGAACGCTTTGACCTCGGCCAGGCCGAGGCTACGGCTGGCGACGTGGAGCAGCGTGGCTTCGGGCACTCCGGTGCTCCTGCCCATGCGGCGCAGGTAGTGCCGGCCCGCCTCGAGCAGCGCGTCGCGGGGCACCATGCCGACCAGTTCGGAGCCGGTGACCCGGATGCCGTGCACCGTCGCCCGCTCGACGCACGTGTCGAAGACGACGTGCAAGGGGGTGGCGGCGAGGTCGGTGACGTTGATCGACACTTGGGCGCAACCGAACTCCGGGATGGTCCAGCCGACCGCCTTGATCCCCTTGAGCAGTCCCGGGTCCCAGATCTCTGCCCCGGATTCGTCGAGCACCGGCCGGCCGGCCTGGTCGAGGCGTTTGCGGCCCTGCTCACGGATGTCGGCGGCGATCCGGGCGGCCAGCCGCTTGTCGGTGGTGTTGATGTTGACGTTGTAGGCGACGAGGAACGGCCGGGCGCCGATGATCGTCGCTCCGGCGCGGGGTGTGAATGTCGCCGGGCCGTAGTCCGGCGCCCAGGCCGGGTCGGCGAGCTTGCTCGGCAGCCCTTCGTATTCGCCGGCTCGCACGGCAGCCAGGTTGTGCCGTTCCGGCCGGCTCGCGGCCTGCTCGTAGAGATAGACCGGCAGGCCGAGCTCACGGCCGGCCCGCTCGCCGAGCTGTCGGGCCAGCTCCGCGCACTCGGCCATCGTCACGCCGGCGACCGGCACGAACGGGACGACGTCAACGGCACCCATTCGGGGATGGGCACCGTGGTGTGTCTGCATGTCGATCCGTTCCAGGGCAGCGACGAGCAAGGCCCAGGCACCCTCGAGCACCGCCTCTGGCTCACCGACGAAGGTGATGACTGTGCGGTTGGTTTCAGCGCCTGGGTCGACATCGAGGACGGTCACGCCCGGGACAGCGCCCGCGGCAGCGGCGATCGCGGCATATACCTCGGGGCGTCGTCCCTCGGAGATGTTCGGGACACATTCGACGATCCGCACGGTTCGCTCCTTTCGGATGGCTGGGGTGGCTCGGTCGGGCTCTCGCATGACGCCCGCGAAGATTTGGTCAGGCCTCGCGCATCGGCACCCGGATGCCGCGCTCGTCGGCGACGTGCGCGGCGATGTCGTAGCCGGCGTCGACGTGGCGCAAGACCCCCATACCGGGGTCGTTGGTCAGCACCCGCGCCAGTTTCTCGGCGGCCAGCGCGGTGCCGTCGGCGACGGTCACCTGCCCGGCATGGATCGACCGGCCGATGCCGACACCACCACCGTGGTGGATCGACACCCAGGTCGCCCCGGACGCGGTATTTACCAGGGCGTTGAGCAGCGGCCAGTCGGCGATCGCGTCGGAACCGTCGAGCATCGACTCGGTCTCCCGGTAGGGGCTGGCCACCGATCCACTGTCCAGATGGTCGCGACCGATAACGATCGGGGCCTGAACCGTGCCTTTGGCGACCAGGTCGTTGAAGGCGAGCCCGGCCAGGTCACGCTCGCCCTGACCCAGCCAGCAGATCCGAGCGGGCAAGCCCTGGAACGCGATTCGCTGCTGCGCGCCACGCAGCCAGCGATGCAGCCGGTCGTGATCGGGGAAGAGCCGCAGCACCGCCTCGTCGGTGGCCGCGATGTCGCGCGGATCTCCCGAGAGTGCGACCCAGCGGAACGGGCCGTTGCCCTCACAGAACAGCGGCCGGATGTATGCCGGGACGAAGCCGGGGAAGTCGAACGCCCGGTCGTAGCCGCCGAGGCGGGCCTCGTCACGGATCGAATTGCCGTAGTCGAAGACCTCCGCTCCACCGTCTTGGAAACCGACCATCGCCTCGACATGGTGGGCCATCGAGGCCCGCGCCCGATCCGCGAACTCGTCAGGCTTCGTGGCGGCATACTCGTCCCACTCCTCGAGCGGGACCCCTTCTGGCAGATACGCCAGTGGATCGTGAGCACTCGTCTGGTCGGTGACGATGTCGATGTCGATGCCGCGGCGCAGCAACTCCGGGAACACCTCGGCGGCGTTACCGACCACACCGACACTCCACGCGCGTCGCTCACGTTTGGCGGCGACGGCGCGGGTGATCGCGTCATCGAGGTCGGTGGCGATGTCGTCGAGATAGCGGTGCTCTACCCGGCGAGCGAGCCGGTGCGGGTCGACATCGACGATCAGGCACACGCCGCCGTTGAGGGTCACGGCGAGCGGCTGGGCACCACCCATGCCGCCACACCCGCCGGTGAGGGTGAGCGTGCCGGCCAGCGACCCGGCATACCGCTTGTCGGCGATCGCCGCGAAGGTCTCGTAGGTGCCTTGGACGATGCCCTGGGTGCCGATGTAGATCCACGACCCGGCGGTCATCTGCCCGTACATCGTCAGGCCGAGGTGCTCAAGGCGACGGAACTCCGGCCAGGTCGCCCAATCCGGCACGAGATTGGAATTGGCGATCAACACTCGCGGCGCCCACTCGTGGGTGCGCAACACCCCGACCGGTCGCCCCGACTGGACGAGCATCGTCTCGTCCGGGCCGAGGGTCTGCAACGTGCGGATGATCGCGTCGAAGCAGCGCCAGTCCCGGGCGGCCCGGCCGGTGCCGCCGTAGACGACCAGGTCGTCGGGTCGCTCGGCCACCTCGGGGTCGAGATTGTTCATGAGCATCCGCAGCGGCGCTTCAGTCGACCACTGCCGTGCGGTCAGGGTGGTGCCACGTGCGGCACGAACCAATCGTGCGCCATCCATCGCTCGTCCTCTCTGCCGGGCGGCGGGTCATCCCCATTCCACCCACTGTGTCGCCGGCCTGCCAGACATGGCAGTCGTGGGTCGTCCCAGATCTGGGACGGCCGGGGTCTCGATGCTCAGCTCCCCAGAGCGGCCTCACGGCTCCCCGGGAGGTCGGCCAGCCAGGTCCCGGCAGTCGGCCGGGCAGGGCTGGTTCCTCAGGGTCAGGCCAGGGGCCCGGTGACCTGCTCGACGGCAGCCATGGCGCGCCCGGAGGCGACCAGCTGCACCGCAGCCTCGATCTCGGGGGCGAGGAAGCGATCCGGCCCCGGGCCGGGCACGCTCTGACGCAGCGTCTGGACGACCGCAGCGGTCGCCGGGCCCGGCCGCAGCGGTGCCCGCAGATCCAGCCCCCGTGCCGCCGTGGCCAGTTCGATTGCCAGCACGCGGGTCAGGCCGTCGATGGAGCGGCGCAGCTTGCGAGCGGCCGACCAGCCCATGGAGACGTGGTCTTCCTGCATCGCCGAACTCGGGATCGAGTCGACACTGGCCGGGCTAGCGAGCCGTTTGAGCTCGCCGACGACCGCGGCCTGGGTGTAATGCGCGATCATCTGCCCGCTGTCCACACCCGGGTCGCCGGCGAGGAAGGGCGGCAAGCCGGAGTTGCGTGCCTTGTCGAGAAACCGGTCGGTCCGCCGCTCGCTGATGCTCGCAACGTCGGCGGCGACGATGGCGAGGAAGTCGAGGACGTAGGCGATCGGCGCCCCGTGGAAGTTGCCGTTGCTCTCCACCCGCTGGTCGGGCGTCACGACCGGGTTGTCGACTGCCGAGGCGAGCTCGTATGCCGCGACCCGCGCCGCATGCTCGACCGTGTCCCGGGCGCCACCGTGCACTTGTGGGGCACACCGTAGCGAATACGCATCCTGGACCCGAGGGCATGCCTCGCTGTCGTGCGAGAGACGGATCTCGCTGTCCTGCAATAGCGCACGCAGGTTCGCTGCCGACAGGCCTTGACCGGGCTGTGGTCGCAACTCGTTGAGATCGGCGGCGAAGACACGATCGGTGCCGAGCAGCCCCTCGACGCTCATCGCCGCCGTGACGTCCGCCGTGCGCAGCAGCATCCGCAGATCGGTGATCGCCAGACAGAGCATGCCGAGCATCCCGTCGGTGCCGTTGATCAGGGCCAGGCCCTCCTTCTCCCGCAGACACACCGGCTCGATCCCGACATCCGGCAAGGCGGTCGCCGCGTCGGCCAGGGTGCCGTCGGCGAGGCGAACCGGCCCCTCACCCATCGCGGCCAGTGCGCAATGGGCCAGTGGCGCCAGGTCGCCGGAGCACCCGAGCGAGCCGTATTCGTGGACGACCGGGGTCAGCCCCGCCTCGAGCATCCCGGCATACGTCGCGACCACGTCGGGACGCACCCCGGTGCGGCCGGTCACGAGCGTCTGCAACCGCAGCAGCATGAGCGCCCGCACCACCTCCCGCTCGACCTCGGGGCCGTTGCCGGCCGCATGCGAGCGGATCAGCGACCGCTGCAGGGTCGCCCGGGACTCCATTGGGATGTGCCGGGTCGCCAAGGCGCCGAAACCGGTGGACACCCCGTAGTGCGGCTCGCTGTCGTCAGCGAGATCCTCGATGATCACCCGGCTGGCCGCGACTCGCTCCCACCCGGACTCGGCGATCTGGATCGAGGCGTCATGACGCGCGACCGCCACGACCTCGTCGACGGTCATCGGGCGCTCACCCAGCAGCACGGTATCCATGCCCATATTGCAGCCCCACGGCGGCCTGCTCCGCGACGTTGCCCGGTCTTGTGCCGTCCCAAATCTGGGACGAACGGGCCGTGACGGGGGACAATCGAGGGGTGGATGCCAACCCGGCCGTCGGGCATGCCCTGGACATCCTCGGTCTGCTGGCTCGCCGCACCGAGCCGATGCCGGCCGCCCAGATCGCCGGTGCCCTGGGGCTGCCACGCTCCAGCGCCTACCGCATCCTGGCCACGCTGGCCGACCGTGGCTATGTCGACCATGCCCGCGAGGTGGGCCGATTCGGGCTGGGCCCGGCGGCATACGAGCTCGGGAGTGCCTATGGGCGGCAGGCGCCACTACGCCGAGCGGCCACCCCGCTGCTGGCCCGGCTGGTCGACCACACCGGCCACAACGCCCACTTGGCCGTGCTGCACGGCCGCGACGTGCTCTACGTCATCGAGGAGCGCCGCCCCGGCCGGCCACCACTGGTCACCGATGTCGGCGTCCGGCTGCCGGCGACCCTCACCGCGAGCGGGCTGGCCATGCTCGCCGCCCTACCGGCGGCGCAGATCCGCGCGCTCTACCCACGCGCCGACCTGCTGGTGCAGCGCGAAGGCCAAGGGCCGGCGACGCTGACCGAGTTGCGTCGCGTTCTCACCACGGTGCGGACGCGAGGGTATGCCGCCGAGGACGGCACGGTCTCGCCCGGCTTCGCCTCGGTCGCCCTGCCGGTCCTCGACCAGGTCGGGCATCCTGTTGCGGCGGTCGCCGTGACGTATCCCCGCGAGGAGGCCACCGACGCGCTGGTCACCGACTTCGTCGAACAGGTGCGGCGCACCGTCGCCGCGATCACGGCCCGGAGCACGTGACAGCGGGCCGACTCACGGGACACCTTGGGCGGACGACTCAGTCAGAGCTTCGCGATGATCTTCTTCACCGTGTTCCAGTTGCGGGCGGTCGCGTGGCACCCGAAACGCTTCTCCAACGCGGAGTATGAGCACCTCAGCGCTTTCACCCCGTCTGGGGCCCAGACGTAGACCTCGCGTCCTGTCACCCGCACCACCTCGGGCGCGAAGTCCGTTTCCTCGAGTTCCTTGACCGCAGCGGCGGCGGGCCGCTGGGACAGGAACGTGACCAGGTACTTCGAGTCATCAGTGGCAACGTTGCTGAGCGGGTCGAGTCTCTCGATCGCTGTGAGTTCCTGCGCCGAACGCACGACACACGGCACGTCGACGTCGAAGCTCGTGCTGATCACCGACGCCACGCTCTGCCCGACAATCTCGGGATCCTCGACCCCCGGGAGAGTGACGATCAGGTTGCCGCTCTGGAGAACCGTGGCCACGTCGGTGAAACCGGCGTCCTCGAGCGCTGACCGCAGCTCGGCCATCGGAACGCGGTTGCGTGTGCCGACGTTGATACCCCGGGGCATCACCAGCATCCGGCTCATGGGAGCGGGCACTCGAAAGGTCCACGGCGGTTGGTCACGGTTCCTCCTTCGGCTAAGCGGGGTTTCAGCCCTCACGAGGGGTTTCCAGAGCCCGCCGGGTTGTCAATGCCCATGGGGCCCATGGGCGCTTGCCCCGGCCAGCACCTCGGCATGCCACCAGCAGGGCACGCCCGTAACACTACGAGGCGTGGGTGTGGTTTGGGCTTGATCCGACACGAGCCAGACCGGGAAACACCGCCGCACCGGGGGCGCCCGTTACGCTGTGGCAGTGCAGCCGCGGGACGATGCCGGGCCGAAGCCGCCGCGCGGATCGGCCAGAGACCGCGTGCTCACCATCCCGAACCTGTTGTCCGCGTCGCGCCTGCTCGGGGTCCCGGTCTTCCTGTGGCTGATCCTCAGCCACGCGGACTTCTGGGCCTTGGCTGTGCTCGTCGTCGCCGCCGTCACCGACTATCTGGACGGCAAGATCGCCCGGGCCTTCGGCCTGCAGTCCCGCCTCGGCGAGCTCCTTGACCCGATCGCCGACCGCCTCTACATCGCCGCTACCGTCGTCGGTCTGGCCTGGCGCGAGATCATTCCGTGGTGGCTGGTGGCGGTGCTGCTGGTCCGTGAGCTCATCCTCGTCGTCGTGCTGCTGGCTCTGCGCCGGATCGGGATCATCGGGTTGCCGGTGCATTTCGTCGGCAAGGCCGCCACCTTCAACCTGCTCTACGCCTTCCCCGTGTTGTTGTTGGGGGAGACCTGGGTGTGGCTGCAGCCGATCGGCTGGGCGTTCGCCTGGTGGGGCGTCGGGCTGTATTGGGTGGCGGCGGGACTGTATGCCGTGCAGGCGGTGATCCTGCTGCGGACACCTCCGGTGGTGACCAGGTGAGCGCTCCACCTGCCGGACCCCGCCGGCCCGAGCCGACACAGCGTCCCGACCAGTCGATGTCACTGCTGACCGACTTCCTCAAGAGTTCGCTAGAACCGAGTTATGCGGCGGCGGCCCAGCGCCGGGCCAGCGGGGCGACCAGTCGTTTCGGCAGCACCGCGGTCGTCGTGACAGCCGTCATCATGGGTCTGACCTTCGCGACGGCTTTCACCAACATGCAGTCCTTGAGCAGTGTCGTCAACGACACCCGCGCCCAACTGCTCGGGCAGATCGAGAGCCGCCAACAGCAGGGTGACCGGGACGCCGAGCTGGTGCAGGACCTGCAACAGCAGATCGCCGTGGCACGAGCAGCAGCGTTGGGGCCCGGCCAAGAGGCTCTGCTCGAAGAAGTCGCCCGGTTGGAGACGGCCGCTGGGTTGGTGCCGATGACCGGCCCGGGCCTGGTCGTGAGCCTTGACGACGCGCCGCGCGAGGATAACGACGGGGCATCGGGGGAGCGCGACACCGAGGCGTTCTCGAACAACCGGGTCAACGCGGCCGACCTACAGCTGGTCGTCAATGCCTTGTGGGAGGCCGGGGCGGAAGCCATTGCGGTCAACGATCAACGGCTGACCATGCGGTCGGCTATCAGTTTCGCCGGGGAGGCCATCCTCGTCGATTTCCGTCCACTGACCCGCCCCTACGTCGTCACCGCGCTCGGTGACCCGCGCGGCATGATCCGTCACATCGGCAATGCACCGGTCGCCGGCTATCTCAAGGCGTTGGAGCAGAACTACGGCATCAGGTCCTCACTGGAGACTTCCGAGGCACTGCAGTGCCCGGCCGGCGCGCTCGGCCAGCCACGCTTCGCCCGGTCGTGGCGCGACGGCATACCCTCTCAGGTGTCACCCGCACCCGCTCCGAGAGCGACCACCCGATGATTCCCGTATTCGGCCTGCTGGTAGGCGTCGTGCTCGGCCTGCTGCTGCACCCGGCGGTTCCGTTCTGGCTGCAGCCGTATCTGCCGATCGCGGTGATTGCCGCCTTGGATGCCGTGTTCGGTGGCGTCCGGGCGGTGCTCGACGGGGTCTTCTCCGACAAGGTCTTCGTTGTGTCGTTCCTGTCGAACGTCCTCGTGGCAGCGTTGATCGTCTACCTCGGCGACCAGCTCGGGGTCGGGTCGCAACTGTCCACTGGGGTCGTGGTCGTGCTGGGCATCCGGATCTTCTCCAACGTTGCGGCCATCCGCCGTCACCTGTTCAAGGCCTGACATGACCGATCCATCGCCGACCACATCGCCGCCGCCCGAAGCCTCCACCTCGGCTGCATCCTCGGCCACCCCGTCACCATCTCGGACCGGGCCACTCGACGAGGCACGGTCGGTCACCTGGCGACGCCTGCGACGGATGGCCGCTCCACGGCTGACCCGTGCCAATCTGCTGGCGGGCTTGCTCAGCGTCGCGCTCGGTTTCGCCCTGGTCGCCCAGATCCAGCAGCACAACGCCACCGGGCTGCAGACGCTGCGCCAGGACGAGCTCGTCCGGGTGCTCGACGACGTGAGCCAGCGCTCGGCACGACTCGACGAGCAGATCCGGGAGCTGGAAGATCAACGTGACGTGCTGACCTCCGGGGTCGACAACACGGCCGCCGCTGCCGCCCAGGCTCAACGGCGGGTCGACGAGCTGTCCATCCTCGCTGGCACGGTGCCGGCGTGGGGGCCCGGGATCCGGCTGACCATCGAGGACGACCGTGGCGTCGTTCGCGCTCGGCTGTTGCTCGATGTCCTGCAGGAGTTGCGGGATGCCGGTGCTGAAGCGATCCAGATCGGTTCCTCCCGAGTGGTCGCCGGGTCCTATTTCAGCGATGCCGGGCCTGACGTGACTCTCGACGAGGTCACGTTGCGGCGTCCGTTCGTCATCCTCGCCATCGGGGATCCGCAGACCCTCGCGTCGGCGATGAACATCCCCGGCGGGGTCGTTAACACCGTGTCACGCGCCGGTGCCGAGGCCACCGTCGATCAACTTGACATCGCGTCCATTACTGCATTGCACACCCCGGGGACGCCTCGCTACGCTCAGCCGGCACCCGAGACGACGCCTAGCAGCGGTTAGAAGGAGCAACCATGACCGAGCTGGAGTATCCGGACGACCTCAGCTACACGAGTGACCACGAGTGGGTCAAAGAGGTCAGCAACGGGGTGGTCCGGATCGGGATCACTGCCTATGCGCAGAACGCGCTCGGTGACGTCGTCTACGTGTCGCTGCCGACCGTGGGCGAGACCGTATCCACCGGCGACACCTGCGGTGAGGTCGAATCGACCAAGTCGGTGAGCGACATCTACGCCCCAGTCTCCGGCGAGATCACCGCAGCGAACGTGGCGCTCGACGGGTCGCCCGAGCTGGTCAACATCGATCCTTACGGCGAGGGCTGGATCTACGAAGTTGCCCTCAGCGATGTCACCGAACTGGAAGGCCTGCTCGACGCTGCCACCTATCTGGAGAGTGTCGGGTGATCTGAGTTGCCTTCTTGGGGTGTCTCGGCCGCTCCGGAGTGCTGCCGCAGGCCCTCGTTACCGCTCGCGAGCGCTGGACGAGCACTGGACTCGGGTCAGGGTCTTGACGCCGCATCCTCCGAATCGGTGCCCGATACCGTATTCTCCGAAGCAGTGCCTGCTGTCCCGGTGCCTGCACCGCACCGGATCACCGGCGGGTGGGCCGGGGACCGTTGGCAGGTGCACTGATCGATCGAAAAGGACCGCCCATGTCCCAGGACGAAGGTGAGGACACCGGCCTCGACGGCCGCACTCAACGCACGCCTGCGCGCACCAACGAGCCCACGACGATGCGCTTGGGGGGAGTCGGGCTGCCCGATTCCGAAGCGGTCGAGACCGAACACGGGCTGACGACCGAAGACGAAGCGACGATCGATGCGTTGCGCCCGGGGACGGCGCTGCTGGTCGTCATGCGCGGCCCGAACCTCGGGGCCCGCTTCCTGCTCGACGACGCGGAAGTCACCTCGGGTCGCCATCCCGACAGCGACATTTTCCTCGACGACGTGACCGTCTCCCGTCAACACGCAGTGTTCACCCGGGAGGAGGCCGGTTACGTCGTCAAGGACGTCGGATCGCTGAACGGCACCTACGTCAACCGCCGCTCGGTCGACGCCGTGCTGCTGCGCAACGGTGACACAGTGCAGATCGGCAAGTACCGGTTCGTCTTCTACGCCGGCTGACTGACGCCCGGGATTGTCGTTGTCTCGCCGTCGTGGTCGCACCATCGGGACGGTCCTGGAGCAACTCCGGCCAGAGTTTCCCGACCTGACGATCTCCAAGATCCGGTTCCTCGAGGCTGAAGGCCTGGTCACCCCGGAACGCACCGGCTCCGGCTACCGGGTCTACCAACCCGAAGACATCGACCGGTTGCGGTATGTCCTCGAAGCCCAGCGCGACCGTTTCTGGCCGCTCAAGGTGATCCGTGAGGCTCTGGATGCCTTGGATCGTGGCCTGGCACCACCCGCTGACGGGGCGGATTCGGCCCTGCCGACCGTGCCACCAGCACCGGTCGACCCCGACGTGCCGGCCGCCGACGAGATCGCTGCCGTCGACGAGCTCCGGCTCACCGAAGCAGAGCTGGCCGAGTCGACCGGATTGGACCCGGCGCTGATCGCCTCGCTGCACACCTACGGCTTGCTGCACGCCGACCCGGACGGGCACTACGACGGGGCCGCGCTCGCGGTGGCCTCGGCAGCCGCCGCGCTCGCGGCATACGGCGTAGAGGCCCGGCATTTGCGCCCGTTCCGAACCGCAGCCGAGCGTGAAGTGGGCCTCGTGCAACAGATCGTCGTGCCGCACCTGGGCCGGGACCGTCCTGAGGATGCGGATCCGACCGCACAAGTGTTGCATCACTGTCTGGCATTGCACGCCGCGTTGGTCAAGGCCGAGCTGCGCCGCGGGTAGACCCACGACACGCCCAGACGGAAACGCGCCAAGACGGATGTATCGCCGCGGCGGGTGCCGGTAGATGCCCGGGCGCGGGTAGCGTGGGCAGGGTGATCGAAGTCGACGTTCTCGGAGTTCGGGTGGAGATGCCCACCAACCAGCCGATCGTGCTGTTGCGTGAACGAACCGGTGATCGCTACTTGCCGATCTGGATCGGGGCCGCCGAAGCCACGGCGATCGCTTTCGCCCAGCAAGGTGTCGTGCCGCCGCGGCCCCTCACCCACGATCTGCTCAACAACGTGGTCGAGGCGCTGGGGCGTGACCTGCGCCGAGTGCGGGTCGACGAGCTCCGGGACCGGGTCTTCTACGCGATCCTCGAGCTCGGTGTCCCAGGAGTTCCGGCGGCTGCGGGGGATGAGGGCGAGCATGGCGAGCAGAGTGCGTCGAGCGCCGCCGGAGACGTCGTCGAAGTGTCGGCGCGGCCGTCCGACGGGATCGCGCTCGCCTTGCGCGCGAATGCTCAGATCGTCGTGGCCGAAGAGGTCTTCGACGCGGCTGGGATCACCATGGCTGCGGAAGAGGACGAGGAAGTCGAACGGTTCCGTGAGTTCCTCGACCAGATCTCACCGGAAGACTTCGACACCCCGACCGCTGAGACCGGTGAATGAGTCTATACCTCTACTCGACGGTTATGTTACCAAAGTGAAACCTGCGACACGCAATAGTCATATTGCTGTGGTGATTGACGCTGGGGTCGCCTGGCCGTACCGTCGAAGACGAACCGCACGGGTGTAACTCACCCGGTCCCACGAGGAGGACACGTGAGCCAGAGCAGCGAGGCACCGAGCCGCACCGTCTCCGCCGCCACTGCGCGGACCGCCCAAGGGATGCTCTTCACCGACGACCTACCGGAGCTGCGTGACGACGAGGGCTACCGCGGCCCCACCGCCTGCGGGGCCGCTGGCATCACCTATCGCCAGCTCGACTACTGGGCCCGCACCGGACTGGTCGAGCCGTCGATCCGCAGCGCCACCGGCTCGGGCACCCAACGGCTCTACGGCTTCCGCGACATCCTCGTGCTCAAAGTGGTCAAGCGACTTCTCGACACGGGCGTGTCGCTGCAGCAGATCCGCACCGCGATCGCCGTGCTGCGCGAGCGGGGCGTCGACGACCTAGCCCAGATCACCCTGATGAGCGACGGCGCCTCGGTCTACGAGTGCACCTCGACCGAGGAGGTCATCGACCTGCTCCAGGGCGGCCAAGGCGTTTTCGGTATCGCCGTCGGCAGGGTCTGGCGCGAGGTCGAAGGCTCGTTGGCCGAGCTGCCGAGCGAGCGCGCCGCCGAGGCCCCGGCAGCCCACCCGGACGACGAGCTCTCGGCCCGCCGCGCCCAGCGGATGGCCTGACCCACCGACCACCCCCGACCGGCAGGCGTGCGCGCGGGTATCGCCGAGAATCCGTATGCCGCAACCACACGCCCCGAGCCGCAGTGCCCCTGAGTGTGACGTGACATCGTTCGTCAGCCGCCACATCGGCCCCCGAGACTCCGATATCGAGGCGATGCTGCAGGTCGTGGGCCAGCCGTCACTCGATGCCCTGGTCGAGGCGGCGGTTCCTGGGCTGATCCGCTCGCAGCACCGGCTCGAGCTGTCGGCCGCGCCGAGCGAATCTGCGGCGCTCGCTGAGCTGCGGGCTATCGCGGCCCGGAACACGGTGGCCCGGTCGATGATCGGGCTCGGCTACTACGACACGGTGACCCCGCCTGTCGTGCTGCGCAACGTGCTGGAGAGCCCGGCCTGGTACACGGCATACACGCCCTATCAGCCCGAGATCTCCCAAGGGCGGCTCGAGGCACTGCTCAACTTCCAGACCGTCATCAGCGACCTGAGCGGCCTGCCGATCGCTTGCTCGTCGCTGCTCGACGAGGCCACCGCGGCGGCCGAGGCGATGACCCTGATGCGCCGCACGGCCAAGAAGGCGCCGGCCGACGCGGTGCTGCTGGTCGATGCCCGGGTCTTCCCGCAGACGCTGGCGGTCGTGCAGACCCGGGCCCGGCCGCTGGGGCTGCCGGTCGTCACCGCCGAGCTCGACCGGGTGAGCGACGCAGCAGGCCTGCGGGCCGCCGCCGGTGACCGGGCCGTCTTCGGGGTGCTCGTGCAGTATCCGAGCGCCGACGGTGAGATCCGTGACTGGCGGGCGTTGACGGATGCGGCGCACGCCGCGGGTGCGCTCGTGACCGTGGCCGCCGACCTGCTGGCGCTCACGGTGCTCGTGCCGCCGGGGGAGTGGGGGGCCGATGTCGCGGTGGGTTCCGCGCAGCGTTTCGGGGTGCCGATGGGTTTCGGCGGGCCCCATGCGGGGTATCTGGCGGTGCGCTCCGGCTTGGAGCGCAGTATGCCGGGCCGGCTCGTCGGCGTGTCGGTCGACGCCGACGGCGCACCCGCCTATCGGCTCGCGTTGCAGACCCGGGAGCAGCACATCCGGCGGGAGAAGGCGACCTCGAACATCTGCACCGCCCAGGTGTTGCTGGCGGTGATGGCGAGCATGTATGCCGTGTGGCACGGGCCTGAGGGGCTCGCCGGGATCGCTCGTCAGGTGCACGCGCGGGCCCGGGCGCTGGTGGCGGCGCTGCAGGCCGGTGGCCTCGACGTGCGCACCCGCGCGTTCTTCGACACGGTGCAGGTGCGGGTGCCCGATGCTGCCGCGGCGGCTGCGGCCTGCCGGGAGCACGGCGTGCTCATCTGGGTGGTCGACGAGACGACCGTATCGGTCAGCGTCGACGAGACCACGGTGGCTGCCGACCTGGCGGCTGTGTGCGCCGGCCTGGGGGTCTCCGAGCCCGACCACGACGGCTTCGGCGGCGTCGGCAGCGTCGACGCTGGCGAGGGTGCCGGTCAGGTGAACTGGCCCGAGGCATTGGCGCGGCGCACGGCATACCTCACTCACCCGGTTTTCCACGCCTACCGCAGCGAGACCGCGATGCTGCGCTATCTGCGGCGCCTGGCCGATCGCGACTTCGCGCTCGACCGGGGGATGATCCCGCTCGGCTCGTGCACGATGAAACTCAACGCGACCACCGAGATGCAGGCCATCACCTGGCCCGAGTTCGCCGGCCTGCACCCCTTCGCCCCGGCCGAGCACACCGAGGGCAGCCGGCAGATCGTGCGTGACCTGGCCGACTGGCTCATCGAAATCACCGGATACGACGCGGTCTCGTTGCAACCGAACGCCGGCAGCCAAGGCGAGTTTTCAGGCCTGTTGGCGATCCACGCCTACCACGAAGCACGCGGTGAAGGACACCGCAGGGTGTGCCTCATCCCGGCGAGCGCGCACGGCACCAACGCCGCGTCCGCGGTGATGGCCGGGCTACGGGTCGTCGTGGTCACGACCGCAGCCGACGGCAGCATCGACATGGACGACTTGCGGGCCAAGGTCGACACCCATCGTGACGAGCTGGCCGCGATCATGGTCACCTATCCATCGACGCACGGGGTCTACGAAGACACGATCACCGAGCTGTGTGCGTTGGTGCACGACGCTGGGGGGCAGGTCTACGTCGACGGGGCCAACCTCAACGCTCTCGTCGGGCTGGCCCAGCCGGGGCGGTTCGGGGCCGACGTCAGCCACCTCAACTTGCACAAGACGTTCTGCATCCCGCACGGCGGCGGCGGCCCGGGGGTCGGGCCGATCGGGGTGCGGGCGCACCTGGCGCCGTACCTGCCGAACCACCCGCTCGACCCGGACGCCGGCCCGGAGAGCGGGATCGGTGCCGTGTCCGCCGCGCCCTACGGGTCGGCGCTCATCCTGCCGATCAGCTGGGCCTATCTGCGGCTCATGGGTGGTGCCGGGTTGACCCGAGCCACCCAGGTGGCTGTGCTCAACGCCAACTATCTCGCGGCGCGGCTGCGGGACTACTACCCGGTCTTGTATGCCGGTGAGGGCGGTCTCGTCGCTCACGAGTGCATCCTCGACCTGCGCACGATCACCCGCGAGACCGGAGTGACCGTCGACGATGTGGCCAAACGGCTCATCGACTACGGGTTCCACGCCCCGACGATGTCCTTCCCGGTGGCGGGCACACTCATGGTCGAGCCGACGGAGAGCGAGGACCGCACCGAGATCGACCGCTTCTGTGACGCGATGATCGCAATCCACGCCGAGATCGAGGCGGTGCGCCGCGGTGAGGTCGCTGTCGAGCGCAGCGTGCTCCGGGGTGCCCCGCACACGGCGGCGCAGCTGGTGGGTGATTGGGATCGGCCGTATTCACGGCAGGAGGCTGCGTTCCCGGCTGGTGTGGATGCCATGTCGAAGTACTGGCCCCCGGTGGCCCGGATCGACGGCGCCTACGGCGACCGGCACCTCGTCTGCGCCTGCCCGCCTCCGGAGGCGTTCGAATAGTCTGTGAAATGCAGGGACGGGCGAGCCGGCGATCTTAATGGGGGACTTTCGCGGGTGATTGTGTTCGTCGACTACGCCGTGTCGATTACTTGCCATTCCTCGAAATGACGCAAATTGGTGTCGTCGCCTGTCGCTAGGGCTTCGGCCACGGCCCTGAGGAAGTCAGTGCGAGGGTCTTGCTCCTTGGCTAAACGGGTCAAGTCATCGGCGAAACTCCACGTCCCGGTCGATACGCCGCGCTCCAGGAGTCGTTTTAGCTCACGTCCCGCCTCCTCCCGTCGGTGAGCGACATGCATGAAGAGGTAGAAGTTGCATTCCGCCTGCAAGGGCAACTCAGAGCTTGTCGCGAGTTCGAGGGCTCGCAGCGCGTGCCGCTCACCGTCAGCATCTCGGCCCTGGACGAACAGCACCTGGGCATAGTTGCCGTGATTGTTGGCATCTTTGGGGTCGGCGTCGAGGGCTCGCTGGTACATCGCCTCGGCCTGAACGGGGTCGTGGCGCACATTCTTGAGGAAGATCGCGTAGTTGCCCAGGTTGGTGGCGTGGGTGGGGTC
>PDWI01005012.1_pt1 | contig 30137 bp, 25 predicted proteins | sample 1430891 | NCBI WGS metagenome assembly PDWI01 (sample SAMN01162508, study PRJNA174530) | Oral metagenome, whole genome shotgun sequencing project. | biome: Marine environment; feature: Marine mammal; material: Swab sample of the gingival sulcus; isolation source: swab sample of gingival sulcus... | reverse complement strand
ATCGCTTTGATATACTTTTTCCGTTGGCGTTTCGATGATAACCTCCTCATGTTAGGGTAAAATAATCTATTTCTTTCTAACATGGAAAGCCAAAAATGTTCAGCGCATTGAAATAATAGCGATTTTCTACTAGTATATTGCAGTATACTAATTATCAAACACGCTCTTAGGCGGCCAATTAAATAACCGCTTTGAGCGGTTCATAAATTCAAGCCTCCGGCTCTGCCGGAGGTACTTGACTATGGGATCGAAGCGAAATCTCATGAAATTGGAGCCATTTTCATGGGATTGCAGCCGATTCATCAATTATCAAACAGGTTCTATGCACCTTTATCAATCCCGGCATGACCGTATTGCGGCCGTCGAGTTTTGCTTTGTAAAGCATGGAATCGGCATTTTCAGCCCGTTTTACAATATCCGTATCATGACCCAACTGTGCCACGCCAAAACTGGCGGTCATCCGTATGGTATTGTGATTAAAGGGGATGCGTAATCTGACAATCTTTTTCCTGAGTCTATCTGCAAGTACAGCTGAATTCTAATCGGTACCCCCCTGGAGGACAAGACGGACCACATCATCATGAAATGCCGTGACGGGAGGGTATTATTTATGGTTTCTCCTTTACTCATGGGCTAAAAAATTTGCATTCTTTAACACTTAGCGCAATGAGCATGCCAAGTGATCCATAATGGATATATTTATTATATTTCAAAATGTTATTTTTTATTCTGCATCTGCGTGAACGGGTAGCCAGGCAAAATTTTCAGGGTGCTGCGTCACGTTCCTGCCATCCATCGCCAAAGGTCTGACGCGGAAACGCCCTTTGATCCGAAAAAAAAAGCTGGTATATTAACCCTATGCAGCCGCTTAGAACCTTTTCATACATTCCCTTAAAAGTGCCACGGTATAAGATTCTTAAACGGTTGGGGTATCAGCGCCGCCAAAATGAGATTTCACAGCGGATGATGTCCGAGGTGGACAAATGGATCATCTATGCGGCAGACCATATCCATCTCAAGGCCACGGCACGCATCGGGGATATACAGATTGACCACGGGAAGGGGGCCGTTGCGTTAAAGCGATCCGGTATTGTGTTTAAAAGCGCCAATTTTACCCGGTTCCTGGGCAAGGCTGACCAGTTGCTTATTATGGGCATTACCGGCGGTCAGGCTGTTGCAGATGAGATTAAACAGCTGCAGAAAGATAAACGGATGACCGGAGCGGTAATCGTGGATGCCGCAGCATCTGAAATTGTAGATGAAGGATTTGACTGGCTGATGGCATTGTTCAACAAAGAGCTGGTCAGAGAGCGAAAAACACTTAAATTAAAAAGATTTTCTGCCGGTTATGGGGATTTTGACATTCGGTTCCAGGCAGATATATATCATATCCTTAACATGGAAACCCTTGGGGTGGGCATCACGGAAACCTGTATCCTGATGCCGGAAAAAAGCGTGACCGCCTTTTGCGGTATATCAAAAGTGACGGGGGAGTAGAGACGACGTGGGGGGAAAAAAGAAACATATACTGGAAAATATTGATAAACGAATTCTTATCCTGGATGGCGCCACCGGCACTGCGATGCAAAAACGCGGCATGCCCGCGGGGGTCAGTCCGGAGCTGTGGTCCATTGAAAATCCCGAAGTTTCGGCTGACATATACCGGGCTTACGCCCGTGCAGGCTCCGATATGCTTTACACCTGCACATTTGGCGGAACCCCTTGGAAACTTGAAGAGTTTGGTGCAGCCGATAAAACAGAGCAGATCAACTGCCAACTTGCAGAAAATGCGGTGAAAACAGCAGATGAGCTGGCGGCTCGGGAAGGGATTCGTCCGCTGATTGTCGGGGATATCGGGCCCTGCGGCCAATTTATCATGCCCTTTGGGGACCTTGAATTTGAACAGGCCATCCAGGGGTTTAAACGCCAGGTAAAAGGGCTGATTGACGGCGGCGTGGATCTTTTTGTCATCGAAACCCAGATTGATATCCAGGAGAGCCGGGCTGCCCTGCTTGCGGTCAAGGAGCTTTGCGGCGGATTTACCATGGTCTCCATGACCTTTGATGAGACCGGGCACAGCTTGAACGGCACCACACCCGAGGCCATGGCTGTTACCCTTGAAAGCCTCGGGGCGGATGTGGTGGGTGTCAACTGCTCCACCGGTCCCCAGGAAATGCTTGACGTTATCCGGCGTATCCGCAAGATGGTGCAGATTCCGGTGATGGCCAAACCCAACGCGGGAATGCCCGTTATAAAGGACAACGAAACCGTATTTCCCATGGATGCCGATGAGTTCAGCAGTTTTGCCCTGCCCTTTGCCCAGGCCGGGGTCAACATCATCGGCGGATGCTGCGGTACCAATCCCGATCATATTGCCAAACTGGCCCGGGCCATGGAAGGGCTTACACCCCTGGAAAGAGAACCCGTGAAAACGGCCATGCTCTCCTCGGCCACCCAGGCCCTGATTACAGGTTCAAACAGCACGATCCGCATTATCGGTGAACGCATTAACCCCACCGGGAAAAAGATCCTGCAAGGGGAACTCAAAGCCGGGAATATGGCCTATGTGCGCAAACTGGCCCGGGACCAGGCTGCGGCCGGAGCAGATCTGCTGGACATCAACGCAGGCATGCCTGGGATTGATGAAAAACAAACCCTTTTGGATATCATTTCAAGTGTGGTGCCGGTGGTCAACCTGCCCCTGGTCATTGACTCCTCGAACCCGGATGTGGTGGAAGCCGCAGTACGCTACTACCCGGGCCGGGCACTGATCAACTCAATTTCCGCTGAAAAAGAGAAGCTTGAGACATTGCTGCCGGTGGCGGCCAAATATGGATCCATGCTCATTGTACTGCCCCTGGCTGACAATGAGTTGCCCGACAAGGCGGAACGAAGAAAAGAGCTGGTCAATGAAATTGCCCAGCGGGCCGCGGCCTATGGATACCAAAACAAAGATCTGGTGGTGGACGGCTTAGTCATGACCGTATCCAGTAACCCCCAGGCCGCCAAAGAGACCCTTGCAACGGTTAAATGGGCCTCCCAACAGGGATTTGGCACGGTTTTAGGCTTGTCCAACATCTCCTTTGGTCTGCCCGAACGTGGGTGGGTCAACGCCTCCTTTTTTGCCATGGCTGCGGGCGTTGGGCTCTCCTGGGCCATTGCCAACCCGTCCCATGAGCTGTTGATGAATACCAAAGCCGCCTCGGATGTTTTAACCGGCCGGGACCGGGATGCGTTATCATACATCCAGCGCTTTGCCAAAGATAAAACCGAGGAAAAGAAAAAAGAGACCACCGCTAAACCGGCAGCGGATCTGCCCGTGGAAGACCGGATTGTCGAGGCGGTGATTGAGGGGCGAAGGGAAGAGATCGAAGGGCTTTGCAGGCAAGCCCTTGACAAGGGGATCGCCCCGTCTGAACTGCTGGAAAAAAAGATGATCCCAGCCATCATGACCGTGGGGGAATACTATGATGAACGAAAATATTTCCTTCCCCAGCTCATTGCCAGTGCCGAGACCATGCAAAACGGGTTTGCCATGCTTGAACCCGCCCTTCAGGCCTCCGGTTCCAATGAAAAAAAGGGAACCTTGATTTTTGCTACGGTTCAGGGGGATATCCACGACATCGGAAAAAACATTGTGGTGTTGATGCTCAGAAATTTCGGATTTGATGTGATTGATCTGGGCAAGGATGTGGCAGCCGAAGAGATCATTGAGGCCGCCCAGACCCACAAGGCCGATCTGATCGGGCTGTCCGCCCTGATGACCACCACCATGGTGCGTATGCCCGAAGTGATTGACCTGGCAAAGGAGAACGGACTTGGGTGCAAGGTGATGGTGGGCGGTGCGGTGGTGACCCGGGAGTGGGCCGAATCCATTGGTGCGGAATATTCTTCCGATGGGGTTGAGGCGGTCAATGTGGCGGCCCGGATCTGCATGGATAATGGAAACTCTCATTGATCTTTTTAAAATCGGTTGATATGATCCATTCCTGTACATTTTTGGTGTTTTAATTATTAACGGTAGATAGTGCCTGAACGAAAACCTGAACATTTTTTCGAGGATAAGGCGGATCAAAATTTCAACCGGAGTAACAGATGGTGTGTTTTAGGCCCATGATCAGAATTAAATAAGTCGCCATCAAGGCACGCCAATGGACGCATATTCGATATATGTGTCCGTTGGCGTAACGCCGAGGGCGGCTTAAAAGACAAGCAGATGGGAGTTTTAATTCTGATCATGGGCCTTAGGGATTAAAATTTTGATTCAACGCCGTAATCGGGAAAATTTACGGTTTTCGGGCGGACACTGGATAGGAGAACATTATGAAGTGTAACCATCTATTTATTATTGGTTTTATTGGGATCATTTCCATAGTTTTTTGCCAGCCTGGCTTTGCCAAGGAAAGAGTTGTATTCGGCGGCGGCCCTGCCGGTGGCACCTTTCAGGTCGTGGCCAACAGCATTCAGGTGTACAAACCCATGAAAGAGGTGAAAACCTTCAGAGTCCAGGCCCAGTCTTCCGGCGGCTCAACTGAAAACTTAAGAAAAACAAATGCCGGCAGACAGCAGATGAGTGTTGTTTATTCCGGACATGTCTACCAGGGACGCCATGGTATGCTCGCAAACGATACCAGAAAATATGAAAACGTACTGGCAGTGGCATGGCTTTACGGTGCGCCGGCTCAGCTTGTTGTGCACAAAGATTCGGGCATCAAAAGCGCCAAAGACCTTGCCGGCAAAAAAGTTGGTGTCGGAAATGCCGGTTCAGGTGCGTTTGCCAATTGCGAACTTTTTTTTAAATACCTGGGGGTATGGGATAAAATAGAAAGAAACGCCATGGGATACAATGATGCGGCCCAGGCCTTTGGCAACAAGCAGCTTGACGCATTCTGGCTGTTCACGGCATTCCCCTCCGGAGCTGTTATGATGGCGGCCCAAACCAATCATATCGCTATGGTTGATCTTGATGCAGACGCAAAATCATCAGGTTTTTATGACAAATATCCCTATTTTGAAAAACTGGTTATTCCTGCAAACACATATAAAGGTGTAGATTCCGACACCCCCTCATTTCAGGATTCCACCCTCTGGGTTGCCAATGCTAAAGTGTCTGATGAGACCGTTTACAAAATGCTGACCCTGATTTTTTCCGATGCGGGGCTTGCCCACATGAGATCACAGAAAAAAACATTTAACGATATGGCTGTTGAACGTGGCGCAGACGGTATTGTTACCCCCTTTCATCCAGGTGCTGAAAAATTTTGGAAGGAAAAAGGGGTCTTATAATCCCTTAAGGCACTTCTTTCTCGGACAAAAAGGCAGGCACCTGCCTTTTGTCCGAGTTCCATTTTAATACCTAATTAGTTAACAGGAAGAGATCCGTGTACGAAAAACTGAATCGATGGGAACAAATTATCTTCGATGCCCTTTCAATAATCTTGGTTTTGTTTTACTCTTGGGCAGCCATTGTCCAACCCATGGCCACCCAGTATCACCGGGGGATATATGTTATCATTACCTATATCCTTGTCTTCCTGTTGTATAAATCAAAATCCCTTGTGGGCAGAATGATTGATTATGTGCTGATCCTTTTATCCATTGTGTCCATCGGATACTGGATTGTACTTTTTGAAAGCATCAATTACCGGACCGGTGCGGAAACCAACATTGATACGGTTTTTGCCATCATTGGCGTTCTTATCGGCATTGAGTTGGCCCGTCGCGTTGTGGGCAATGTGTTTGTTATCATCGGTTCTTTGATGCTGATTTATGGGGTATACGGATATATGGCCCCGGACTTGATTTCCCACGCAGGTGCACCATTTACGGAGTTGTGCATCAGTATATTCTACAAAAGTGACGGTGTTTTCGGCATCATGGCCAATGTTCTGGCCACCTATGTCATTTTATTTGTTCTGTTTGGGGCTTACCTTGAAAAATGCGGGGCCCAGAAATTTTTTATTGACTGGCCCCTGGCTGCTGTTGGGCATAAGGTCGGTGGACCGGGTAAGGTATCCGTCATTGCATCCGGACTATTCGGCTCAATCTCCGGCTCAGCCATTGCCAATACCGTTTCCACGGGCATGTTCACCATCCCCATGATGAAAAAAGCAGGGTTCAAACCCCATGTGGCCGGTGGTATTGAGCCTGCAGCATCCATTGGCGGGATGTTTATGCCCCCGATCATGGGCGCCGGCGGTTTTATCATGGCTGAGCTGACCGGGGTTCCCTATTCAAAAATCATGCTGGTGGCAATCTTTCCCGCATTCATGTATTTTTTCAGTGTATTCTGCATGGTTCACTATGAGGCCAAAAAAGAGAATGTTGTGGGAGAAAAAAGTGATCAGTCTGCTGCCCATATTTTTAAAACCCAGTGGTTCTATACCATCCCTCTGATCACCATCACCATTTTGATGCTCACGGGGTATTCTCCCGGATTCTCAGCGATACTCGGCCTGGTTACCTGTCTTTTTATCAGCCGCTTGAGATTGGATACATCCATGGATCTGACCATGGCCCTGATCGTCACCGGGATATTTTTAATCTCTTTGATCAACCGCTTCATGGAAAATCCCGGCAGTTCAGTGATCCCCCAGTGGATTGGATTGCTCATCGGTCTTGTTGCGGCTGTGCTGGTATACATCAAAAAACCTGAACAGGCAAAACCCGGGCTGGTCAATTTTCTTGAGGCTGCCCGGTCCGGTACTGAAAACAGTCTTAAAATTGGGGCTACGGTGGGTGTCATAGGGATTATTATTGGCGTGTTAACCTTTTCCGGACTGGTGTTAACCTTTGCAGATATCATGATTGAGCTTGCCGGCGGTTCCCTGCTTTTGACCATACTGCTTGTGGCCCTTGCTTCCCTGGTATTAGGTATGGGGGTTCCTGTGACCGCAGCGTATTTGATTACAGCAGTGGTGGCGGTTCCGGCCCTGACCCATCTTGGAGTGAATCAGATTGCTGCACACATGATTGTTTACTGGCTCTCCCAGGATTCAAATATTACGCCGCCCGTCTGTATCGCCGCCTTTGCAGGTGCGACCATTGCCAAGGCAAATATGTGGCGCACGGCCCTGGCCTCGTTTAAATTTGCCAAATTTTTATACCTGGGGCCCCTTCTTTTTGGATACGTGCCTGGATTTTCCCTTGACGGCACTCCCATGGACATTGTCAAAGCTTTTATTGCCATTATATTTGCTACCTGGGCGTATTCCTGGTTTCTCAGTGGGATCTGGGTTTCTTATTTCAAAAAAAAAGTGGTATAATCCCTATCGTTTTATGGGTAAACGGAAAAATAAAAACAGGTATCTACTCAGTATCAGGAACCGGATACTTGTTTTTGCTGTATTGGTTACGGCCATACCGTCCTTATCCATGGGGCTTTTGCTTCAGAATATGCTGCAAACCACCCTGGAGGAAAAGGTTAAGCAAAAGTTTTCCGACTCTGCACAGATCATGGAAGGGGAAATTTCCCTATGGCTTAAAAAGCGGGTTTATGATCTGACGGTGTTTTCCAACGCATCAATTGTATCCGAAGCCGTTACGGCTTATCTTAAAGCCCCTGAACAAAGGACGGATAACAGTGAAGATCGGTTGCCAAATATCAAAATACTTGAAACCTACCTCAGTACACTGCAGCATCAATTTAAAGATTATGTCCGGATTTTTGTTCTTTCCAGGACCGGCTCTGTTATCGCTGTCTCTGAAAGCGGCGGCCGTGAGCGCCCGTTTCCCTTTCCTGACGATTATATCGAACAGATTTCAGACAAACAATGGTTCAATGGAAACGCGTATAGTGATTCAAGGGATAAGTCGCCTCTTATCCTGATCGGCGTTCCCCTTTTTGTGGATCAGCTTTATGAATATGAAACATTGCTGGCCATTGAAGTTAGACTCACCGGATTACTACCTTTATTGGATCCGGCGAAGTTTGGCGACTCTGGTGAGTGGACCTATGAATCCCTTGTGGATATAAAAACAGGCCGGCAGTTTCTTTACGGCCGGGGAGCCAAAAAAGTCCTCACTGGGATCTCCCTGGCACCCTCTGGTGACAGGCAAAAGCTTTGTGAATATGCAAACGGCATGGGTGAGCGCTTAATGGGACTGGTTGTCCCGTTTAGAGAACTGGAATGGGGACTTTTTATTGCGGAAAATTATGAAAAGGCGTTCTCCGGACTGATCCATGCCCGTCATCGAAATATTATTATTATCTGCTGTTTTAGTGTTCTTATGGGTATTGTGGCGTATCGGCTGACCCGGCAGATCATGGTGCCGCTGTCGGCTTTGACCAGAGGAGCTGAAAGGGTGGCTGGGGGTGATCTGGATGTCCGGCTTCCAGTACGCCGCAACGATGAGATTGGGTTTGCAACCACTGTTTTCAATGAAATGGTGGGCAAACTCAAACTCAGCCAGAAAAAACTGGAGCAATTGGCGACAACTGATCCCCTGACGGGTTTGAATAACAGAAAACGGGTAATCAGTATCCTGCGTGATGTCTACAAATATTACCGCCGGTATGCAACCGAGTTTTCCGTATTAATGCTTGACGTTGATCACTTTAAAGTGATTAACGATACATACGGACACCAGGCAGGGGATACGGTATTAAAACAGGTGGCTGAGCTTCTTAATGAAAATCTGCGTAATGTCGACTCTGCCGGCCGGTACGGGGGAGAGGAATTTCTCGTGATCCTTGCAGAGTCTGGTATGCAGGAGTCCATCCAGGCGGCAGAACGTATCAGAAAAGCCGTTGCACGCCATATATTTATTCATGAAGATCAAAAGATCCAGATCCACATTTCCATAGGTATAGGCAGAATTCGGCAACAGGATGGGGATGAGCAAAGGGTCGTTCGCCGAGCTGATATGGCACTCTACCGTGCCAAGAACGAAGGACGAAACCGGGTTGTTTATCAGGCTGATGACGATCAATAAAGAAGGGATAGATGGATCCAGCCGGTTTCACCCGTCTTTGTTAATTTGACTTTCACCCAATTTTCTTTATGGCCGACAGCGATAACGTTGCTTCCTTCCTGAAGTACTTTTTTGATATCCGCCTTTATAGACGGGCCTTTTCGGAGATTCCCGTTTGTAAACAATTTCATCTCCAAAGGCGTTGAGAAAGAAACTTCCTTTTCCGCCAAGTCGGCGGTGTAGCTATCTTCACCGATATCAATGCCTTTTGCCAGCTCCATTGCTTCTCTGGAGAAATAGGCCGCACTTTCATAGTTTCCTTCTGTTAATTCCTGTTTACTCTCTTTAAGGTTTTCCAATGCACGTTCCCGGATAATTTTCTGGGGCCCATTCAAGGATTTTTGTTCCACATTGCTGATGACGGCCGTGGCCTCGGCGATAAGGGTTACCGCGTCCAGTTTGCTGCCCGGAGCCGCCAGTTTAGCCTTGCTTTGGGAAAGTTCTTTAATCAGTTTTTTGTTGGCCTGCCGGCAGTCGTCGGTTTCTTTATGCTTTATGAGCAACGTTTGTTGTAATTTTGTTGAAAGCAGTTTCTGCTCAGCCAGTTTGCCGGCCAGTTCCTCATTTTTTTTCTCTAATTGACGGATCCGAGATTCATCCACGACCGTAATTTTTTTTTCTACGATGACCGTATTTTGTTTTTCTACTTGGCGAACCTTTGAGTTATCAAGAACCGTTGCGCGTTTTTCCACTGCACAGGAGGAAAAGAAAAGCAGTGCCAACAAGGCGGCGGCCAGCATTGTAAGGTAGTTGAACTGCATACCGTTAGTGCCGGGGGTGAATGTGTTATGCTGTTGATTATACGAAACCATTTTATTATACGCATTAATCCTTTTTTTACAGGTTCCACTTGTACAAAGGTTGACAGGCTGTTACGGAATGCTAATCCCCCCAATTTCTTTATTTTGACCATGGGCCCAACCAACAAGATGATCTGCGTATAGTCTTGCCGGCTTTAAATGGAATCACTGAAAGCCACAAAAACCGAAACAGGTTGACCACACCTTGTGCTCAGGTGTCAGTCATCACGTAATTTGCCGGAGTGTGCCTTTTTTGAAAAAACATTTAATTTTTGCAAAAAGCATTTTAATGCCCCGCCATATTTTAGGTAGCAGCCACGCAATCAGAAAAATAAAGCCTATCAGAAGAATCAGAAATAAGATGGGATAATGAAGCGCTGCCAGGATACCGGCGATAACGCTCACATCTTCGAGAACCGAAGCAATCCAGTTGGAAAAGGGTTCAGGGGAAGCGTTGATCAGCAGCCTGGAACCCGATTTTGCAAGATGGGTGCCCGTGGCCAGACCACCGCCCAGGATTCCGGCGGCAAGGGCCAACGAAGGATTGACATGGCCCACAGCACCTGCAGCAAGCATCACACCGGCTGGAATCCGTATAAAGGTGTGAATGGCATCCCACCCCGTATCCACCCCGGGGGTTTTATCTGCAAAAAATTCCACACAATAGATGAACCCGGACGCCCACAGCACCACAGGGTCGGATAATATTTCAAGCCCCTGGGGCAGCACCAGGTTGCCGGTGGCTCCCAGAATGCCCAAAACAAATACTGTGGCATACAGATTAATTCCGCTGGCCCATGCCGCCCCCATGCTCAATGATATGGTTTTAATAATCTGATCAAAGGATTCCATATATTTGCGACTCATTAGAGTTTTGGTCGGACAAAACTCAAAACGTATTAACCCTTCGGGAGCGCCTTTTGGCCGGATCTGCTTCGTTTCCGCTCAGTTGCGTTAGACAACTAAAACTGCATGACCAAGGCCTTTCATATCCAGCCACAAGGCGCTTACATTTTTTAGGTGTAAATTAAAACAAACGGTTTAATCCTTGTCAATCAATATTGAAGCCCTGTCTTGTCTATTTCTCCAGGATAATGGTAAATATGAGGGAATAACAATAACCTCGACAGGCTGTTACAGAATAGATAATTTTTCCGCGTCCCTTATGCGTGTTTGCTCAGGTACGCCGCAACGCCTTCTGCAGTTGGCGTCATTGCATCGTCGCCTTTCTGCCAGTTGGCCGGGCAAACCTCACCATGCGCTTCGGTGAATTGGAGTGCCTGGAGAATGCGCAGCGCCTCATTTACACTGCGGCCAAGGGGAAGGTCATTGACCACCTGATGACGAACAATACCTTCACGATCAATGAGGAAAAGTCCGCGAAGCGCTATACCATCGTCAAGAAGGACCTCGTAGGATTTAGAGATTGATTTATCAAGATCGGCCACCAGCGGATACTGGATATTGCCAATACCACCGTTATCTATCTCAGTGTTTTTCCATGCCAGGTGAGAGAACGCAGAATCAACTGAAATACCGATGAGTTGACAATTATTTTCGTTGAATTGCGCAACCGCTTTGTTGAACGCTAAAATTTCCGATGGGCAGACAAAGGTAAAATCAAGCGGATAGAAAAAAAGCAGAACATATTTCCCTTTAAAATCGGAAAGGCTGAAATTGTCGTTGAAGGAGTTGTCAGGCATCACCGCTGTGGCCGTAAATTCTGGTGCGGGTTTTGTTACAATAAGGCTCATGTTTTCTCCATTTGATAATTATTTTAAAAGATTCAAAAATAGTCAGGAATGCCTAATACCAGGTCTAAAAAAACTACCCGGCAACGCGTCGCCGGATAGTTATTACGCCAGCAGACACATATAACCAATATGCGTCCTTTGGCGTGCCTTGATGGTGACTTAAAATCCGGCGTATCTGTGGCAGATTTAATTCTGATCATGGGCCTTACGGTGCGACTTAGTCAACTTTTTCGAAGGCAGCCTTATCTGCACCGCAGACAGGCCAGACCTAGTCTTCCGGCAGGTCTTTCCAGCGGTTCCTGCTGGAACCCCATTGTCTTTATCACCCACTGCCGGATCGTAAACGTAACTACAAGGATATTCCCATTTCTTCATTGCATTTTTCCTTAATTTTAAAGTATAACAACGTAAAAAAAGATAATCAATGGCTTTTGTCAATGCTGGTATCTATTTAATGAAGGGCTTAAATAATATGAAAACAGTGCTTAACGGTATTCAATTGGCGTATGATGACGTCGGGGCGGGCCCTGCGGTATTATTCATTCACGGATTTCCCCTCTGCCGTAAAATATGGCAGCCCCAGATGGCGGCGTTGGCCGCAGACGGTTTCCGGGCTGTCGTTCCCGATCTGAGAGGGTTTGGGGAGAGTGAACCGGGCACGGCGGAAGGCTCGACAGACCTGTTGGCAGACGATATGATCGCGCTGCTGGATCATCTTGGTATTGAGACCGCCGTGGTCATCGGTATGTCCATGGGCGGGTATGTGTTGCTCAATTTACTGGCCCGTTATCCGAAACGGTTTTCCGCTGCCTGTCTTACCGTAACCCGTGCTGACGCCGATGATGAAACCGCCCGGGGCAAGCGCGACCACCTGATCGCTGAGGTTGAGGCGGGTCGGCCGGAAGCGATTCAAAACGCTTTTACGCCGCTTCTTTTTGCTGACCAGACCATGGCTGACCGTTCTGAGTTGGTGGCGGAGGTACGCAGCTGGATGGCCGCAACCGATTCCGCGGGGTTGGTTCTGGGACTAAAGGCGATTCGCAATCGGGACGATTCATCCGCGCTGCTCCCCCAGTTGGGTATACCGGTATTGGTCATGGGCGCCAGTGAGGACAAAGCGATCCCACCGGAAAAATCAACGGAGATGGCCGAGCTGATTCCCGGTGCCCAGCGCTGCATGATATCCGCTGCCGGTCATATGGTAAGCATGGAGCAACCGGAAGCATTTAATGCCGCCCTGCTTGATTTCTTGCGCACCTTCTGTTAATAGCCGGACTATTGACATAAAATTTGGGGGAATTGGGGCCATTTTCATGAGATTGCAGCCGATTCATCAATTATCAAACACGCTCTTAGGCCCATGATCAAAATAAAATCGCCCATCTACTTGTCTTTTAAGTCACCCTCGGCGTTACGTCAAAGCACACATATAACCAATATGCGTCCTTTGGCGTGCCTTGATGGTGACTTAAAATCCGGTGTATCTGTGTTAGATTTAATTCTGATCATCGGCCTTAATGTAATGATCTAAATTTCAATAGTTCCATTAAAAACGGTTTGGGCAGGCCCGGTCTTAAAAATATGGCCGCTGGATTCATCCCATGCAATATCCAGATCCCCCCCGTCCAGATGGACACGCACCTGGCGCTGTGAACGCCCAGTCAGATGGGCGGCCGTAACTGCGGCACAGGCGCCGGTGCCGCAGGCAAGGGTTACCCCTGCCCCACGCTCCCACACCCGCATTTTTAATGCCGTACGAGAAAGGACTTCAATGAATTCCACATTGGTTTTTTCAGGAAAACGCGGGTGATTTTCCACAATGGAACCAATTGTTTCGATATCCACCAATGACAGATCATTGACAAAGATCACAGCATGGGGGTTACCCATGGAGACACAGGAAACGGATATGATCCCCTGTCTTGTTTCAATGGGCACGCCAAGGGCCATATCCCCGTCATGGACAAAAGGAACCTGTGCGGGCGCAAGCTCCGGCACCCCCATATCCACACACACAGATACCACCTGTCCGTTTTGCTTTTCTTCAATCCGGGGCACCACGGTTCCGGCCAGGGTCTGAACTTTTATTTCATCTTTGACAAGCGTATTATTTTCGTACAGATATTTGGCAAAACAGCGCATACCATTACCGCACATCTGAGCTTCGGATCCATCGGAATTGATGATGATAAACCGGATATCATGGGTATCAGAATGCCGGGCCAGAATAATACCGTCGGCACCGATGCCAAACCGCCGATGGCACAGACGCACCGCCAGATCCGAATAGTCAATGTGCCCGGCGATTGTCTTGTTCCGGTCATCCAGCATGATAAAATCATTGCCGATACCGTGCATTTTCCAAAAATCTATATACATGATCTTTCCCCTATAAGCGTATTGTAATCACGGCACCCGGGACAGGGTATCCATAATCTGCTCCCCAAGCGCCTCAACCTGCCAGTTTCGCATGCCCGGAATCTGCAGCAGATCTTCCAGATTTGCCGGTTTACCCGATGCCACAGCCGCAATCATATTGTTGTTAATCAGAAATCCAGGCTCAATGCCCAGGGCTTTGGATGCTGCCTCACGCATTTTTTTTAATGCATCAATACGGCCAAGAACCTGGGGGCTTTTCTTAGGCATCCGGGTTCTGGGGTAAGCGGGCAAATCCCGGTGGGGTAAGGCAAGGGCCGTTTCAATGGCCTTAACGCACAACGTCCCGTACATACCTGCCTGTTTAGGGCTCAGCGCCCGATGTTTTAATATCTGCTCAACACTGACCGTCCTGTGCTGAACCATGGTCATAATGGAGTGGTTGGACATAATTTTAAAGGGAGGCAGATCTTTTTTCTCCGCCTGGGAAAGCCGGACTTCCAGCAGATGCTCCAGCACAGCAAGGCGTCGGTTGTCAAGTTTACCAGCTCCCTTAAATTTTCTGAACAACGGCCTTAAATGATTGCTCTCGTATTTAACCCTGGCCTGCAACTCAAACTCTTCCTGAGCCCAGGCCAGCCGCCCGATTTTTTCAAGGCCCTCCTTTAAAAGGTCATGCAGTGCCACAAGGGTTGCCACATCCCCAACACTGTAGGCAATCATCTCATCTTTCAAGGGCCGTTTTGACCAGTTCATCTTCTGGTACTTTTTATCCACATCTATATTGAAAAAAGATTTCAATAGTGCACCCAGCCCCCGGTCTTTAATATTTAAGAAGCGGCAGGCGATCTCGGTGTCAAACAGATTTTCAATTTCAACGGACAATTCCCGGTCCAGGCTTCTGACATCAAAATCCGACCCATGAAAGACCTTGATAATCTCTGGGTTTTCAAGAAGTTGGGAAAAGGGTGAAAAATCATTAATCAGAAAAGGATCCACCAGCCAGGCCTGGTTCCGGTCGGCAATCTGGATCAGACAGATCTTTTCTAAAAAACAATGCATGGAATCGGCTTCCAGATCCACGCCGATTATCTTACAGGATTCAAGCTTCAAACATACTTGTGCCAGATCTTTGTCCGTTGCGACAAACTGATAAACCACCTTAGTTTTCCCTTGATTGTTTAAACCACTTCTTTTAAAATTCTTCTTTTATTTAACGGTTTTTTAATTACAATACTTAATCATAAATGACCGATCATACGCTGCCTTGAAAAATTGGGCAAGGTCAGGGATGAGATATCAGGCCCATGGTTAAAATAAAATCACGCATCTGCGGCGGATTTCATTGTGACCATGGGCCTGAACAGGAAGTAAAAAATGATTCAAATAACGTTCCCGGATAATGCAGTAAAAGAGTTCGACACACCGCCCACAGGCATGGATGTGGCAAAAAGTATTTCCGAAGGATTTGCCCGCAACTGCGTGGCCATGGAAATAGAGGGGCAAGCCCTTGATCTGGGCGCTGTCATTGAACAGGACAGTGCAGTCAGCTTTATCACGGCCAAAGACGACCAGGGCCTGGATATCCTGCGCCACTCCTCGGCGCATGTCATGGCCGAGGCTGTTCTCAACCTCTATCCGGACGCCAAACTGACCATCGGTCCTGTGGTTGAGGATGGGTTTTATTATGACATTGACATGGTACCGGTCAGTGAGGCAGACCTTGAAAAAATCGAAGCGGAGATGAAAAAGATCATCAAGGCCAAGGCAGGCTTTGAACGCCGGGTGGTGACACGGAAACAAGCACTTGAACTGTTTGCTGACAACCCCTTTAAGGTTGAGCTGATCAATGAGCTGCCCGAGGACGAAGAGATCTCGTTGTACCGGAACGGCAAATTCGTTGACCTGTGCCGGGGCCCCCATATCCCCAACACCGGCATGATCAAGGGGGTCAAGCTGTTGAAAACCTCGGGAGCCTACTGGCGGGCAGACCAGTCCCGGGAACAGCTCCAGCGCCTGTACGGGATCTCCTTTTTTGACAAAAAAAAGCTCAACGCCTATCTGACCATGATTGAGCAAGCCAAAAAACGGGACCACAGAAAACTGGGCACCCGGCTGGACCTGTACTCTTTCCATGACGAAGCACCAGGGATGCCCTTTTTCCACGCCAAAGGCATTGCCATGTGGAATGCGCTTCTGGATTACTGGCGCATGGAACATAAAAAAGATGGCTATGTGGAGACCAAAACCCCTGTGATGATGACCCGAAGACTCTGGGAGCAGAGCGGTCACTGGGAGAATTACCGGGAAAACATGTACACCTCCACCATTGATGACGAGGAATACGCCATCAAACCCATGAACTGCCCCGGCGGCATGATCCTTTTCAAAACAAAAGCCCACTCGTACAAAGACCTGCCCCACCGGGCCGGAGAGATCGGGCTGGTGCATCGCCATGAACTGTCAGGCGCGTTGTCAGGCCTGTTCCGGGTCCGGGCCTTTCACCAGGATGATGCCCATATTTTCATGACCCCGGACCAGATCCAGGAAGAGGTCCTTGGCGTTTTAAAACTGGCTGAACGGGTCTATGCGCGTTTTGGTTTATCCTTTCATCTGGAGCTGTCCACACGGCCGGAGAAATCCATCGGCACGGATGAGCAGTGGGAAATGGCCACCAACGGCCTTCGCAATGCCATGGAAGCCTATGACAAGCAATTTTTTATCAATGAAGGGGATGGCGCATTTTACGGTCCCAAAATAGATATCCACATCAAGGACGCCTTGGGCAGAACCTGGCAATGCGGCACAATTCAGCTGGACATGGCATTACCGGAACGCTTTGACCTGACGTACAAGGGTGCAGACAATGAAAAACACCGCCCCATCATGATTCACCGGGTGATCTACGGTTCCATGGAACGGTTCTTTGGTATCCTTGTGGAGCATTTTGCAGGACGCTTCCCCTTGTGGCTGGCCCCGGTCCAGGCCGTGGTCCTGCCCATCAACCAGGAGCTGGCTTCCTATGCAAAAGAGATCCAGCATCTGCTGGCGATCCATGACATTCGATGCGAGGTGGATGACAAAAGCGAAACCCTTAAAAAGAAGATCAGAGAAGCCCAGCTGGCCTATATTCCTTTAATCATCACCATTGGTGACAAGGAAAAGAAAGAGAAGGTCTTGTCCGTACGCACCCTGGATGGCAAGGTGAAAATGGGCGTTACTCACAAAGCGTTTTTAACCAAGGTATGCGCCCATATCCAGGATCGGGTTCTGGAGGAGATCACCCTCTAAGAGCTTGTTTGGTAATTAAATCATGAATGATTTTTCCGATAAACTGGTACAGATTCTGAATTACGGCTCATTGAACCTGGGCCTGGGGATAGGCTACGCCCTTGGGATTTTCGATGTCATGGATGAAAAAAGGTCAGCCCTGACCCTTGAAGCACTGGCCGGGGCAACGGGGCTGAACATGCGATACCTCAAAGAGTGGCTGGGTATCATGGTGGCCGGCGGCATCATCGACATGACGGAATACCCGGACAAAGATGATACCTTTTTCCTGCCTCCTTCCCATGGAGATTTTCTGTGCACAAGAGCCGGAAACAACAACTTGGGGGTTTACACCCAGGAGATCCCTTTGCTGACCGCCTGTGCCATGGATGCCGTAAAACAGGGATTTAAGACCGGCCAGGGCGTTCCCTTTTCCAGGTATCCCGATTTCCAGGCATTCATGTCCGAACTGGCAGATGCCAAGCACCGCAAGGTGTTGATCCCGGAATTTATTCCCTATGTTGACCAGGGCCGGCTGGAAAAACGGTTGCACCAAGGCATCCGGGTCTGCGACCTGGGGTGTGGACAGGGCGTGGCCGTCTGTCTGATGGCCCAGGCCTATCCAAAATCTGAATTTATTGGTATGGACAACCATGAAAAAGCCCTTGAACAGGCCCGGAAATTATCCGAGGCTTCAGGGTTGTCCAATATCAAATTCATCAACCAGGATGCCGCTAAAATCTGTGATGTTCCAGAATTTGGCCAGTACTTTGATTATGTCTGCGCCTTTGACGCCATCCACGACCAGTCCCATCCCCTGGACGCATTAAAAGGGGTGAAATACATGCTGGGAGACGGCGGTCTTTTTTCCATGATTGATATCAAGGCATCAACCCATATCAAGGACAATGCCAATCATCCCATGGGACCATTTTTATACACGGTAAGTCTGATGCACTGTATGCCCATCGGACTGAATGACAACGGTTCGGGCCTTGGCATGATGTGGGGGAAAGAGCAGGCCATAGATCTGCTCAGACAAGCCGGTTTTTCAAAGGTTTACGCCGAAGAGATCCCCAATGATCCTTTTAATATGCATTTTTTGTGCATTGCTTAAATGACAAAAAAAAAGACAGGATAAACACGCCATGGAAATCATCTGCCTGCTTGAAAACAAAACAACGGATCCCCAGCTTGCACCGGCCCACGGCTTAAGTTTTTTTATCCGCACACGCAACTGGTCCATTCTTTTTGATATGGGGCCGGACAACAAGTTTGCACAAAACGCAGAACACCTGGGTGTGGATTTATCAAAAACGGACATGGCCGTGATCTCCCACGGGCACTATGACCATGGCGGCGGCATTGCACAGTTTCAAAAAATCAACGATAAAGCAGAAATCATCATGACCCGAAACGCCATTGACGGCAGATACTACGCCCGCAGCCAGGGTAACGATCCCCGGTACATCGGTCTGGACACCGATGCCATTGACCAAAGCCGTTGCCGGTTTATTGATTCGGATCTGACCCTGTCCAAGGGGGTAACTCTGATCACAAACTTTTCAAAAACAGGCTTCATCCCCCAGGGAAATTCAGACCTTTTAAGGCAGATGGAGAACGGTGAACTCATTGAGGATGAATTTGCCCACGAACTGGCCCTGCTGATCGAGGAGGACAACACCACAGTCCTGTTCACCGGATGCGCCCATTCGGGCATGGGAAATATGATCAATACGGTACTTTCCCGCACAAAACGGGACCATATTGACCATGTGATCGGCGGATTTCACCTCTATAATCCCATAACCCGGGTCACTGAACCGGACAGCCGCCTGGATCATCTGCTCAATGAACTGTCGTCCAGTAAAGGTACAACCTATTACACCGGCCACTGCACAGGCCCTGATGCCCCAGACTACATGTCCGGTAAAATGGCGCACCCCATTCACGTGTTCGGCACCGGCACCCGGCTTGAAGTCTGATTTATCTGACAACAGCCTGTCGATTAAGTAAAGATTTTGAAAATCTCCTTATGATAAGGGAAAATGTCATGTATATCCCCATGATATCAATTTTGCTCAATAGGTGGCTGCCAGCTTCAGCTATAGCTTATTGCTAATTACCAAACAAGCTCTTAGACCTAGGAGATTTAAGTTTTCTTGATGAAGACGTTCAAGATTAACAGCACCACATACACAAGGCCGCTGAAAACGATAATCACAGGGCCTGAAGACAGACTGAAATGATAACTGATACCAAGTCCGCTCCAGGTAAACAGGCTGCACAGGATCACCGATCCTGCCATCATCTGCCAAAGCCTTTGGGAATAAAACCCGGCAATGGCCGGCGGGATTGTCAGCAATGCAATGACCAGAACAATCCCGACGATGCGCACCATGAGGACAACGGTGAGCGCCGTAAGCACCAGAAGTAAAAGGTAATATGCCGTTGTATTGATCCCGCGGATCAGGGTAAATTCTTCGTCAAAACAGATCCCGAAAAAACGGTTGAAAAACAAAAGGGATGCAGCCAGGATGATCAGATCCAGACAGACCACATAGACCAGATCCTGTCCGGAAATAAGCAGGATGTCCCCAAACAGGTATGAGGAGAGGCTGAAATATCCCGGGGTGTTATCTATAAACAAAATGCCTGCTGCCATACCCACAGCCCAAAGGGCGCCGATGATGGTGTCCTCACGTTCCTTTGCCTTAAGGCTTACCAGACCGATGATAAGGGCGGCGGTAACTGCCGCGGCCACTGCACCCAGCACAGGATCGGCCCATTTAACCTCCATGGCGGACTGAAGATAGAGTGCAAGCCCCACCCCGCCCAGAACCGAATGGGAAATCGCCCCGGCCAGGTAGCTGATGCGTTTTATGGTGACAAAGGTACCGATGATGCCGAAAGCCACCGAAGAGAGTCCGCCCATAGCCAGGGCATATACCAAAAACCGGTTGCCGGGATCAAAAACCCAGAGGATGAATTCAAACACGGCAGTTCCCTTCTTTCTGTAGGCGATCGTGGCGCACTATTTTAAACTCTCCGTTGTAGATTTCATTGATCAATGCCCCTTCAAGTACGGTTGTGGGATGTGTCACCACCTGTCGGTTTACACAGATCACATGTTTAACGTATTTTGAAACAAGCCCGATATCATGGGAAACCAGAAGGATGGTCATCCGGCTGTTCAGTTCGCTGAGAATTGAAAAAAGGGACTCGCCGGTTTCGTGGTCCACATTGGCGGTGGGCTCGTCCAAAATCAGCATCCGGGGGCGGGTGCACAATGCCCTGGCAATGAGAGCCCGCTGTTTTTGGCCGCCGGATAATGCGTTGAATCCCGAATGTCTGTGGTCGGCCATATCCACCTTTTCCAGTGCTTCCACAGCCCTTGTTCTGTCCTCTTTCCCAAACCAGAATTTTTTGGCAGACAGCCGCCCCATGAGAACCACATCTTGTACCGTTGCCGGAAACCGCGTGTCCAGGTGGGCATGTTGGGGCATATATCCGATATGGCGGCGCACTTTTTCAGGGCAGTCTCCCAGAACTTGTATACGCCCTTTGTCCGGCCGGATCAGCCCCAGAATCAGTTTCAACAGCGTGGTCTTTCCTCCGCCGTTGGGGCCGACAATGCTGGTAAACTCTTTTGATGAAACGGCAAGGTTTACATTTTCAAGAACCGGCTGCCGGGTATAGCCGAAAAAGAGATCTTGAATACGAATATCATCTTCCATATGCTTCTTTTGGCTGCCCCCTGCCTTCAGGGGGAATGAAAGGGGTTAAATTCCGGGTAATCGCCCGGGCTATGGCCTGCATATTGGCAAGGTAATCGTATGCCAGGGGATTGATGGAAACCACGTGACCTTTGATGGCCGAAGCGATATTCCGTGCCGCATTGGTGTCAAACTGCGGCTGGACAAAAATCACCTTGGCCTTTTCTTTTTTTGCCCGTTTAATAATTTTGGCCAGATTCTTTCCTTTTGGCGCTTTTCCCATGGTTTCCACTGCCACCTGATGCATGCCGTAGGTATCTGCAAAATATCCAAAGGCCGGGTGGAAAACAAATAGTGCTGCCCCGTTATAGGGCGCCAGCAGTTCTGACAGAGTTTGGTGAAGGGTATCCAGGTCTTGGAGAAAGTCCATGTAATTCTTCTTGTAGACAGCCGCATTGTCCGGATCCATTTCCTGGAGTGTTTTAAGAATGATTCCGGCCTGGTGTTTCACCAGCAGCGGACTCATCCAGATGTGTGGATCCTTACCCGCTGTTTTGCCATGGTCATCGTGTTCTTCGTCATGGCCTTTTGACCCATGGTCGTGGACGTGGGCTGCCATTGTCCTCATTTGGATGCCCTGGCGGCAGTCCACAAGTTTGACGTTGGGGGCAATGGACTCAACCTTATGCATGAAACCGTTTTCAAAGGGAACACCGATTCTGAAATAGACATCAGCAGCAGAAAGGCTGCGGACCTGATCTGGGGTGGGTGAATAGGTGGCAGGGCTTTTGCCGGGTTTAACCAGGACATCCACCGTGGCTAATTCCTTGGCAATTCGTTCAACAAAATATTTTTGGGGCTGGATGCTGACATGAACGTTCACAGGGGGACGGGCATATGCCCTGGTATGGGTTAGCAGAATCACTGCCAGGCCCCAAGCAGCCAAGCGAAATAATGACATCATAATTTTTCTCCTGAATAGATGTGTTTAATTAGGCCCATGGCTGTTACTACCACAGGAAAACTGTCAGGACAACTGCGTTTTCCCAAGGCCACAGAAAACATAAATTATATAGAACCATGGAACCGCTTGTCACTCTCCTAAAGGCTCTGAAAAGAACTGCTAAACGATTTTTTCCAGGCAGGCGCTGATGGTCTCTTTCTGGTTCAAGCCTTCTGCCCACTCCCGGGTTTTGTCATCCAGTCCTTTGTAAGCGGCCAGCACCATGGCCACTAAAGCGGCCCGGGCGGCATTGTCCCCGCCGGCCATGACCGATTGAATGACAGCACCGCAGAGATCGTCCTCATGTCTGGCAATGACCTGAACGATGCCGGAAAAGGCGTTAATAGTCGAACAGGACTGACCGAACCGGATAATCGCCGAAACGCTCTCCTGGTCAGCTGCGTCCAACCCCTGCTGTGTCCACATTGAAATCGGTGAATCCGCAAAACGACCCAGGGAAAGGCTTTTCATGGCTTCAGAAGGTGGTGTCCCCTTAAGGCACTCCACGATCAGCAGTGAAAAGAAAACCGCCGTGTCAACGGTATTTGTATCCTTGTGGGTCATTTGAGTTTGGGCCCTGGCTGCGTCAATCAATTGATCAGGATGATTGTACAGACTTAAGATCAACGGGGAGATTCTTGCGGCACCGGCAATATCATTGGACAGAGAGCCGCAGTCAAAGGGGCCTTTTTTTTGAGCGATATTTTTTAATGTGTTTTTTGTTGCTGAATCAAAATACCCGTCGTAGTTTTCAAAAAATGCCTTCCACTGCTCAAAAAAGTCATTGGGATCAAAGCGGCCTGATTTTGCAACGGATTTGAGCAGAACCAGGGTCTGATCCCCATAATGGGTGAAATCACCTTTCTTTTTCGTGGGATGGTAAGTGTTCAAACCGGGTGCCATTAATTGATCTACAACGCCGTAATCTGATTTGATTTTTTCTGCATCATAGATCCAGTGGACGCCAAGCGCCAGAGAATCTGCGGCCAGAGATGCTTTGACCACTGCCCGTGCATTATCTTTCATAATTTCCGCCTCCTTTCCGTTAGTTGTTATTATAGTTCATTACTCGTGAGTGGTAAGTTTAAAAAAATGCGTGACATTAAAAATGGAGGGCGCATCTATGGCAGATTATTTTCCGACAGGCTGTTACGGAATGCATAACCCGATGAAGTTAAACACAATATATAGATTTGCAAAGGCGATATCACCCCCAATATGTTGTCACTTTATGGGGTGTTTTTTAGTTCCGTAACAGCCTGTCGACCCCCTTACTAAAAAAATTGCCTGAAAGCCAGATTGGCTTTTATATTTCCAAAAACCGGCTTCAACTGTAGGCATTCGTTTCTTGTATTCCTTTTATCACTGATAAGAGTTGTCCGATTTTTTTCAACCAGGTCTTCATGCTTTTCTCTGGTGATCTGTCTATATTTGGATTTTTTTTACGCATTCTAACTTTACAGAGCATTCCGGGCAATCTTTACATTTATAAATGCTTTTTTCTTCTTTGATTGAATTCAGATTTAACACTTTCTCTTCAGGACAAATATAAGTGTCAGTCTCTGAATCATACTTGATGTTAACTTTATCATATTTGAAATTATCACTATCAACTCTTCGTTTGGCGGGATCATCTATTAACGATACCACTTGACTCTCTGCCATTTTTGCAAGATTGTCTGAGTTGTGATAACCACTGTCGGCTTTGAACGTGTTAATTTCGGTTGGCAGATTTTCCATAGTTTGCTCAACTAAATGAATTAACTGCTTTTTATCATTACATTCAGTTGTCACATCACTGACTTACTTGATGCGTCTGCTTTAATTTTTGTGCCATCTATTGAGCGCTTGTTTGGTAATTAGGGGATCGAAGCGAAATCCCATGAAAATGAGAACCAATTTTCACAGATTTTCTGTTAATAGCCGGACTCTTCGCATAAAATTTGGGCCATTTCCATGAGATTGCAGCCGACACAATTACCAAACAGGCTCTTAGTGGGGGAGGGTGTGGTCTAAACGCAAAAAAAAGCCTTTCAAAAACAATCCTGAAGGACTTATTCTCAGTGGCTGGCTGACTAGGATTCGAACCTAGATTGACGGAGTCAGAGTCCGTTTTTTACATATTTCTGTGTCTTCACAAATTTTCACGAAAATGATATTATCCTCCTGAATTACAATGCATTTTAGTGTGTGTAAGTATCACGTATGATCATAGTGATACACATGCTTCATTGGATTTTGATGGACAAATGATGGACAAAATTTAAGGAGAGCCTTATTCGATGGCGAAGTGGATTAATGCAAAAACCCCCGGGATTCGATACCGTGAACATGATGTCCGAAAGCATGGTGCACGAAAAGATCGATATTTTGCCATTTATTATCGTGTCGCTGGAAAAAGAAAAGAAGAGGCCCTTGGCTGGGCTTCCAAAGGGTGGTCTGAAAAAAAAGCAAATTCTATTCTTTCAGAACTTGAAAAGAATCAGAGGACCGGTCAGGGCCCCCAGACTCTTAAAGAGATGAGGGAAAAGGAGAAGGCAAAGAAAGAGAAAATAAACGCTGCTGCTGAAGAGAATAAAAAGAAGGCTCTCACCATTAATGAATTTTTTCATCAGATTTATTTCCCCCTGATACAAAAGGAAAAGAAGCCAAAAACATATGAGCGGGAAGAGTCTCTTTTTAGGTTATGGATAGATAAAAATATCGGGCAACTGACTTTTCGGGATACGACCAAAGGAGATATTGAGCATATTTTTTATGATATCACTGAGTCTGGGAAAAGTGTGCGTACTGCAGAATATGCCTTGACCACGCTGAAACAGATCTGGAGGGAGGCGCATGAAGGAGGGTATGCTTCTGAAATGCCTTTGGTCTCAAAGACGATGAAAAAAAAGATCAGCCAGAATAACAATGCCCGAATACGATTTCTTTCCCATGCTGAAGCCCAATTGCTTTTGGATGAGTTGAAAGCGGTAAGCATTCCTTTATACGAGAAAGCTTTGATTAGTCTTCATTGCGGGCTAAGAGCCTCTGAGATTTTTAATTTGACCTGGTCTCAAGTTGATCTTGAGCATGGCCTTTTTAATATTATCGATTCCAAAGGTGCTGATCGCTCTGTCAGCATGACACAAGATGTTCAGGCTCTCATGACCGCAAAAGAAAAAGGTAAGTTAAACCAACTGATATTTCCTGGGCGCCAGGGAAAACCATCCACTCAGATAAGCCAGAAGTTTCGTGAAGTGGTCAATACGCTGTTCAATCAGGGGGTGATAGACCGCAGGGAGCGTGTTACGTTTCATACATGTCGTCATACTTGCGCTTCCTGGATGGTAAAACAGGGCATCAGTCTTTACCTTGTTCAAAAAGTGTTGGGGCATTCAACCATCCAGGTGACCGAGAGATACGCCCATCTGGCACCGGATCAATTACAGTTTGCGGCAAATGCGATTGATCGTGCCCTGAGTGAGCATCGGAAAGAAAATATTGTGCCATTTAAAAAGAAGGCGTGATTTTACGTTGAATATATATAGAACCTAATTTTGAAATGTGGTCCCAATTAGCCAGGCCTGGGACTTGAAATTGTAATAATATTGACAGTTGAAAAATATATGGGTATATACGGGTATGTTTATGGCTATTTATAAAGGCTGGCAATGTTAAATCCTTCAATTAATATCACACCAGAGATCCTTAATTTAATCGCAAAAATAGATGAATTCAAGGGCGCATGGATGGCCATCGGTAATCTAGCTCCGGATCGCCTTAATTCCCTTAAGCATGTAGCCACCATAGAATCCATTGGATCTTCCACCCGTATTGAAGGTGTAAAATTGACGGATCGGGAGATTGAGGCGTTATTGTCCGGCTTGGATAAAAAGTCATTTGGTTCCAGGGATGAGCAGGAGGTTGCCGGATACGCAGATGCGATGAATATTGTGTTTGAATCCTATAGCGAGATCCCTTTCACCGAAAATTATATTAGGCAACTGCATCAAATTCTTCTCCAATACAGTTCAAAGGATGGAAGGCACCGGGGAGAATATAAAAAGCTTCCCAACCATGTTGAAGCATTTGATTCTGATGGAAAGAGCCTTGGCGTTATCTTTGAAACGTCTTCTCCCTTTGACACTCCCAGGGATATGACTCTGCTGCTGACCTGGACTATTGGTCAATTGGAAGAAAAAACGCTTCATCCTTTGCTGATTATATCTGTGTTTGTGGTGCATTTTTTGGCCATTCATCCTTTTCAAGATGGCAACGGACGATTATCCAGGGTATTGACAACACTCCTGCTCTTAAAGAACGGATATCTGTATGTCCCCTATAGTTCCTTGGAAAGTGTAATTGAAAAAAATAAGGACAGCTATTACCTGGCCTTGAGAAGAACACAGGGTTCGTTTAAATTTGATAATCCCGATTATATGCCTTGGCTCCTATTTTTTTTAAATGCTTTGGATGCCCAAAAAGAGATATTATCCCGTAAGGTTGAGAGGGAAAATGTCTTTGCAAAACTCCCCAAGCTCTCTTTACAGATTATTGAAATAGTGAAGGACCACGGCGAATTATCCATCTCTGAGATTGAGTCTGTTACCAAGGCTAATCGAAACACGATCAAGAAGCGGCTGGCGGAACTGGTCCGGAACAATTATTTGATTAAACAAGGGCAGGGCAAGGGGACACGGTATCTGCGCGGGATAAAATAGCCTTTTATTTTTTTCTACTCCCTTCCTAATTTATCTCGGTTAAGGTGCTTTCGAAGGTTTCGTTCTGGTGGATTTTGGTTGCCATTTAAAAAGCAGGAGTCAATCAATGGACGATAGATTGTAGGAAAATAGGTTGTATGAATTAATCTCAATAAACGTTCGTTTTTTGAGACTCAATAAAGTCGAGCCTTACTTCTGCCATTTCCCACCTTTCTAAAATCATTGGAAACAGTTGATCATACCATAAGTCACCGCCTTGGCATTGCTCATTTCCCTGGTGGCTATCGTTTTAATATATGATCATTTTGAAAATGAGATTAATGCCAAACCGGCTAAATATTTGGCTTGCCTGACAGAAAACTCTGCCGCAAGAAATCATCCCCTCAAAACATCAAAGCCCCAAAAAGCATATCGTTTGCTGGATCTCTACCTGGCAAAAAAATGCTTCAGCCTCTCTCTTCATTGAATCTAAACTTTTCACCAATAGTTAAGATTCGATAGAGGGAGGGAGATACCCATCACTTATATTGTTTTTTTAGTTTCTGGTATTAACTTTTTCCAGCACATAAAGATAAATTTTACACAAATTATGTAAAAAAAGTGATGTTTCCCTTTTAAATGCATAGTGCGAAATAGTCATCATTAATAATGGACCACCCATCATAAACGGGATATCGCTTCTCTCAGTGTCCTGGCATACCCTTTGCTTATAAAGCACCTCTGGTATTGTTTTAATCGTTTAATAACAAAAGGATATACTTTCGAAAGGCTGGTACAGGATTGGAAAGTAACATTTTAAATGGCAAATAATCTCAGCAATCATTTATTGGCATGTTGTACGTTTATTTCACAACAACAGAACAGGGAATCACAGTTAAATATTCTGCCTAAAAATTTCCAATTACCTCCGGATATTCCAATAAAAAACGCCCTGGAAAAAATTATCAGTGTTGGTAAAACTCAAGGCTTTCGAACTTCTATTTACCGTCTTCCCCCTACTGATGCACCCAAGCTTGCACCTGCGCTTCCAGTGATAACGGAAATGCGGAACCATGATTATTGGGTCATAGAGAAATTGTCTAAACAACAAGATAAGGATGGGGATATTGTCCGGGCTGCGATTCCCCAGCCCTCAGGCGATGTAAAAAATATAGATATACCTGTTAACGAATTTACCGAACAATGGTCCGGCGGGGCACTTAGATTTGAGAAAATTAATACCGCCCTGGTATGCTTTTCCATCCTTGCCCGGGAAAATAAAATTGAGGTTACCCAGGATCGCCTCATTCATGAATACGGCCTGACTTCTGAAGAAATTCCAAAAGAGACCCTCCTTAAAATGGGGAAAGGGCATAAGCTTAAAGGCAAGTGCCTATCCTTGGACTGGCAAGGACTGGCTAATTTAAAGAAAGCCTACCCGGCTATTATTCGACTCAACTCCGGCCGTCATATATTGGTGGCAGGAGCCATTGTATCAGAAGACGGAGGACAAGCTGAAGCACTGGCGTGTTATGATCCCCTGGCCGGGACAAGTGGCGCCCATATCCGGCTTACCCGTGAAGAGTTGGAAGAAAAATGGAGCGGTACAACTTATCTTTTTAAACGGATTTATAAACTCTCAGAGGAATCCCAACCTTTCGGCCTTCGCTGGTTCATCCCTGAAATACTTAAACAAAAACGGGCTTTTTTTGATATTGCCCTGGCAGTGCTTTTTATAAATGTCGTATCCTTAATTACGCCCATCTTTTTTCAGATCGTTATAGATAAAGTCCTTGTTAACCAGGCCTTTACCACCCTCCATGCCCTTGGCACAGGCATGACAGCCGTACTGATAGTGAATGCGCTTCTCGATTTTTTTAGAGATTATCTGCTTTTACACGCCACAAATAAAATAGACCTGCGGATCACAGCCCGGACCTTCAGGCATATGCTCAGCCTGCCTTTAGATTTTTTCGAAAGGGTCACGGCCGGAGTATTAACCAAGCATATGCAGCAGACCTCCAACATCCGGGGATTTCTCACAGGCTCGGTATTTTTAACCATACTGGAAGCCACCTCCCTGTTTATCTTCCTGCCCTTTCTATTTTTTTACAGCATTAAATTAACCGGACTGGTATTGTTATTCACATTCCTTATTGCCGCAGTTATGCTTGGACTTATAAATCCTTTTAAACGTCGTCTCAATGCCTTGTACGAGGCTGAAGGCAGCCGCCAAGCCATGTTGGTTGAAACCATTAACGGAATGCAGACGGTAAAAGCCATGGCCATCGAGCCTATGCTTCGCAATCGTTGGGAGAGAAAAGTCGCCCGGGCAATAGGCATGCAGTTCAAGGTGGGAAAAATTTCCATTACGGCCAAATCCATCACCCGCCTTTTGGAACGGCTCATGACAATTTTACTTATCTGGGTTGGGGCTAGCCTGGTTTTTGAATCTTCTATCACTGTCGGAGCACTGATCGCTTTTCAGATGCTGGCCGGCAGGGTCACCTCCCCTCTTGTCCGCCTGGTGGGCTTAATCCATAAATACCAGGAAGCCGCCCTTTCCGTTAAAAAACTCGGGGTGGTTATGAACGCCCGGCAGGAGTGGGGGGCAGACCGGCACGGTGCCACGCCCCCACTAAAGGGCGATATTATTTTGGATCGTGTGTCGTTTCGATATGCGCCGGATCTTTCTGACGCACTCAAAGAAATTTCTCTTCGTATTCCGGCCGGGTCTTCGCTGGGCATTGTGGGCCCCTCCGGGTCCGGTAAAACCACACTGACCCGGATGCTTCAAAAAGCCTATTTCCCCACCACCGGCACCATCCGCATCAGTGACTGCTACCTCAACGAGATCGACACTGCACATTTGCGGCAGAATACCGGGGTAGTCCTCCAGGAAAGTTTTTTGTTCCGGGCCAGTGTGGCTGACAACATTCGGGCCGGTCAATCGTCTGCCGATCGGAGAAAGATCATTGAGGCGGCCATCCTGGCCGGGGCCGACGAGTTTATCGTCAAGCTGCCCCAGGGATACGACACCCTGCTGGAGGAAGGGGCAGGCAACCTCTCCGGGGGCCAGCGCCAGCGTCTGGCTATTGCCAGGGCACTGCTCACCCGGCCGGATATTCTCATTCTTGACGAGGCCACCTCATCCCTGGACCCGGAAAGCGAAGGGATAGTCCGCAAAAACCTTATGAAAATGGGACAGGGCCGAACCGTGATCATGGTCTCCCACCGACTTTCAATGCTCACGGAAATGGACAATATCGTGGTGCTCCAGGACGGTTACGTCAAAGGCATGGGTCCCCATAAAAAACTGCTTCAAAACTGCCCCCTCTACCAGACCCTGTGGCGGCAGCAGATGGATGTATAAAAATATGAAGAATCAATTAAACAAAGCGTTGCTGGAAGCACAGCCCGATGCCGAGGAAATAAGAGAAAAACCCGTTCCCCCAAGGATTCGCTGGGTCCTGTACGTCATTGTTACAGGCTTTGTCCTGGCTGTTGCCTGGGCCGCCCTTTTCAAGGTTGACCGCATCGTTGTGGGGGAAGGCAACCTTGTC
>PDWI01003441.1_pt1 | contig 30153 bp, 29 predicted proteins | sample 1430891 | NCBI WGS metagenome assembly PDWI01 (sample SAMN01162508, study PRJNA174530) | Oral metagenome, whole genome shotgun sequencing project. | biome: Marine environment; feature: Marine mammal; material: Swab sample of the gingival sulcus; isolation source: swab sample of gingival sulcus... | reverse complement strand
AGTGGAAATGGACTAATCCACAGTATCTATTTCTAGCATAGACGATACGTGTTAAAAGGTAAAGTCTGCTATGACTTTATTATACGAGTGGAAAGGAAATGCGCGGAACGCGGAAAGGGGCGTATATGTTAAAAGCTAAATTAATGGATGATTTAAAAGCGGCTATGAAAGCCAAAGACGTTACCAAAAAATCGACGGTTACGATGCTACGTGCCGCCATCAAACAGTTTGAGGTCGACAATCGTTGTGAATTATCTGATGACGAGATTATCGATATTGTCGTCAAACAGATTAAGCAAAAGCGGGCGGCGATTGAGGACTTTAAGAAAGCTGAACGGCAAGATATGGTCGATGAAACATTGGCTGAAATCGCCGTTTTAGAAAATTATCTGCCGGAACAGTTATCTGAAGAAGAAGTGTTAGCGATTATCGATCAAGCTATTGCAGGTCTTGGTGCCACATCGATGAAGGATATGGGCAAGGTAATGGCTACAGTAAAAGGACAGTTGGCCGGTAAAGCGGACAATAAATTTGTCGCCGATACGGTTAAGGCTAGGTTGGCGTAAATGGTTGAAATTATCAATCGACATTCGGCAACGACATTGGATACTGCTGTTAGTGCTTTGATTAAGCGCGCGGTTGAGACGACGGTGATGGCCGAAAACTTTGATGCGCCTTATCAGGTTTCGGTTATCGTGGTTGATAAGCCGACAATTCATTGTTATAATCGAGATTATCGCGCTAAAGACCAACCGACTGATGTACTTAGCTTTATTCAATACGACGAGGCCGGTTTTGTCTATAATGAAGGTGAACCAATCTTTTTAGGTGATATTGTACTCTGTTATGATGTTGCGCTGGAGCAGGCGGCTGAATACGGTCACAGTAGCAACCGTGAAATTGCCTACTTGGTCTGCCATTCAACTTTGCATTTACTTGGTTATGACCATGAAACTGAAATTGATAAACGAGCAATGCGACAACGTGAAAAGGCGATTATGGCGACTTTAGCTGTTGATTGAATGCTATTTATGAGGTTAACATGACAAAGAGATTAGCTTTGACAATACTAATAGCACTTTTAATTGGTTGTACTGGTCAGCCGCAAACAACGCAGTCGACGACGGCGCAGACGGCGACAACATTGCAAACGACAACAGCGCCAAGCACTGCACCGACGACAACCAGAGACCCAAATATTCCGTTGGCCGGTGAGGTCTTTAGCCCAATTAACGGCAAGGTTATCGCCGAAGCGGCTGCTGAACGACGTCCGTTAGCCGTGATGATTGACAATTTTCATGCGGCACGCCCTCAGGCCGGCTTAAATGAGGCCGATATCGTCTACGAAATATACGTCGAAGGTCTGATTACCCGTTACATGGCGCTATTTCAGTCTGAACTGCCCAAATTGATTGGGCCAATTCGCAGCGCGCGCCCCTATTATTTGCGCTTGGCGATGGAATACGATGCCTATTATGCGCATGTTGGCGGCTCAATGCAGGCAATGGCTGATTTGCAGGCTTTTAAGATTGCCGATATTGACGGTTTAGCCAGTGGTCGTGACACTTTTTGGCGCAAAGACCATAAGGTTATTCCCAACAATATGTATGGATCAAGCCAGTCGCTGATCGATTGGGCCAATCGGCTAAACTATCGCACGGCAGCAAATTTTGACAGTTGGTTATTCGGTGCTGACTATGGCGCTGATAATGCTGAAAAGCTAATCGACATGACAATTGTTTATCGTCACGCCAAAAGTGCAGATGACGTCTTTCGCTATAAAATCGGCTTTCACTATGACGAAGAAAGCCAAACTTATTTACGCACGGTCAATGAGGAGCCACAATTAGATGAGGTGACGAAAGCGCAGATTTATGCCGATAGCATTATCGTACAGCGCGCCGCAACTTATGTGATTGATGATTATGGTCGTTTGTCAGTTGAGTTGGTAGGAAGTGGTACGGGTTATTATTTATACGATGGCAAAGTGATACCGATTACTTGGCAAAAGCAATCGGAACGAGCCCGCACCAGTTTTTATACCGAAAATGGTGAAGAATTGGTGCTAAAGCGTGGAAAAATTTGGGTGCAAGTGGTAAAATTAGATTATCAAATTGAAACCGTCGGCGAGGAGGAATAAAGTGGATAAAAGAAAATTGCTCGATATGGCAATTGCGCAGACCGGTAAGGCGTATGCGCCCTATTCAAATGTTACGGTAGGCGCTGCCTTGCTAACGGAGGACGGTCAAGTTTATAGCGGTGTCAATATCGAAAACGCCTCTTATGGCGCGACAAACTGTGCTGAGCGTACAGCTGTATTTAAGGCCGTATCAGAGGGGCATAGAAAAATAAAGATGATTGCCATCGCCAGCAATTTAAAACAATTTATTATGCCTTGCGGTATTTGTCGCCAAGTTTTAGTAGAATTTGGTAGCCCCGAAATGGAAATCATTATCGGCGATAAAGATGATTACGTCGTCTATACATTGGAACAGCTTTTGCCGATGAGTTTTAAGCCGGTTGATTTGGAAGGTGAGCGTTACAATGTTTAAGTCGGGGTTTGTGGCAATCGTCGGTCGGCCCAATGTTGGTAAATCGACTTTGCTAAATTGCATTGCCGGTCAGAAGGTGGCGATTATGACTGAAAAGCCACAGACGACCAGAAATGTGATTCGGGCAGTTTATAATGATGATGACAGCCAGATTATTTTTTTAGATACACCGGGTATTCACAAGCCAAAGAGTGAGCTGGCTAAATATATGGTGGCGGCGGCTCAAAAAACACTGCAAGATGTTGAAGTGATTCTATTTATGGTCGATGACAGCAAGCAAATTGGCGCCGGTGATAACTATATTTTAGAACAACTAAAGACAGTTGACACGCCGATTATCGTCGTGATTAATAAGCTTGATTTAATCCACCCCGATGATTTTAAGGTATTATATGACAGTTATATGGCATTGCCCTTTATCGATCAGGTGATCGGCATTAGCGCGATTGCCGCCGGCAATGTCGACGCTTTGCTAAAGGCCATCAAGGGCCATTTAGAGGCCGGACCAAAGTATTTTCCCGACGATGTCGTAACCGATCAAATGGAACGACAAATTGCCGCCGAAATAATACGGGAAAAATTATTGCTTTATTTAGATGATGAAGTACCACATGGTGTTGCCGTTTTAATCGATAGCTTTAGTGAACGCAGCAATAAATCAATTGTCGATATTGAGGCTACGATCGTCTGCGAAAAAAAATCGCATAAGGGCATCGTGATCGGCAAAGGCGGCGCCAAACTAAAGGGCGTCGGCAAGGCCAGTCGGCAGGATTTAGAAACGTTGTTAGGCAGTAAAGTCAACTTAAAAATATGGGTTAAAGTGCGCGAAAATTGGCGCAATAGTAAAACACAGTTAAAAAATTATGGTTATAAATAAAGACTAGTCGCCGAGGTAGTTATGAACAAACAATTAGACGATCGTGAAACGTTTGAGCAATTATATCAACATATCTTAGAACATTTATTAAATAGTGATGATGCTATCATTTTAGATGAGATTGCAGCGCTTCACTATGCCGATTTGGCAGAGATGTTGATGCTTTTAGAAGAAAAAGAACGCAATCGATTGTTTACGTTGTTGACATCGGAGCAGACGGCCGCTGTCCTCAGTGAAGTCGACAGTGAAGTATTTGCAGAGTTGTTTGATTTATTAAAGCGCAGTCAAAAAATTGTCGTTTTAGACTTAATGGGGCAAGACGATATCGTCGATATTTTGGGTGAAGTGCCGCTTGCTTTCAAACAACGCGTTATGGCCTTATTAGACGATGAGCTGCGTCTCGAAATACAAGAACTGCTCGGTTACGATGAAGATACCGCCGGCGGTATCATGACGAAAGATTTTATCGACATTAAGCGCGATATGACGGTTGAGCAGGCGACGGTCTATTTGCGTAGTAACGCACCTGATGCCGAAACCGTTTACTATGTTTATGTTACCGATGATAAAGAATGCTTGGTTGGCATTATTTCGTTGCGTCAACTGATCGTTACGGCGCCATGGGTGGTTGTCGGCGATATCATGCAACAACCGGTGATAAGTGTTCATGTCACAACTGACCAAGAAGAGGTCGCTCGGGTCGTTTCTAAGTATGACTTGTTAGCGGTGCCGGTTATCGATGATGCGGAACGCTTGGTCGGTATAATCACGGTTGACGACGTCATTGACGTTATCGAAGAAGAGGCTACTGAGGACATTCTGCGCTTTGCCGGTATGACAGATGAGGAGTTTGACCATCACGAAGAAAGTTTAGCTAAGAGCATTTATTATTCAGTAAGGGCGCGCTTGCCTTGGTTGGTTATTACCATTTTCGGCGGTTTGTTGTCAGCCTTTGTCATCTCCGGTTTTCAGGGAGCATTGGCCGCCGATCAAACTTTGGCGTTGTTTATGCCGTTGTTGGCCGGTATGGGTGGTAATGTCGGCACCCAAAGCTCGACCTTAACAGTGCGCAATATCGCCCTTTATGATTTGAAGGGTTCATTGATGTGGCGCACTTTATTGCAAGAGGTAATCGTCGGTTTTTTTGTCGGCCTAATCTGTGCTGGCCTCGTTGGTGCGTTATCTTATTTTATGCGTGGTCGCTATTTATTAAGTATCATTGTTGCGGTGGCAATGTGGGCCAATATTATTACTGCGGCGACGATTGGCACCATTGTGCCACTGGTGTTTAAACGGATCGGCGTCGATCCGGCGGTGGCATCGGCCCCGTTTATTACGACGACGATCGATATCACCGGTCTTAGCATTTATTTTACTTTGGCGACGGCATTGATGTTTGCCTTGCTATAGGAGAGAGCGTTGATTTCGACAAAGGCTATTGTCCTATCTCGTAAAAAAGTCGCCGAGGGCGATGTCATCATCAATTTATTGACGGCTAAGCAGGGCAAATTGCGCGCTTATGTCAATGGTGCCAGAAACCCTAAATCGCGCTTTGCTTCGGCGACACAGCCCTTTAGTGAAGGCGAGTTTTCGCTCTTTCTCAATAAAGATTTGGCGCGTTTATCAGAAGTGCAAATGATTCAAACTCATTTAGGTATTCGCAGTGATATGGATAAGATTTTTTTGGCGACTTATATGATGGAACTTGTTGAGTTGGCCTTGGCCGATGGCGAACTGATCGAGGGGCTTTATCAACGCATTGCTCATGCGCTGACGGCATTAGAAGAAACAAGCCGACTTCAGTTATTTAAAACCGTTTACGATTTAAAGGTGATTGACTTGATGGGCTACCAGCCGACGCTTTTTTTCTGTAGTGTCTGTAGTGGTCAAAGTAATTTGACGACCAATTTGAGTGTAAAACACGGTGGCGTCGTCTGTCAAAATTGTCAACCGGCTTGCACCGATTGTACCGCTTTTACGCTGCAAGATCTAAAATGGATTAATTTTGTTTTTAAAAAATCGTTTAAAACTATTCAACAAGTCGATATTAGTGATACAATGTTATTGAAAATAGCGACGTGGACAAATCGCTTTATCGAAGCCCATGTTGTTAGAAGGCCACTTAAAAGTTTAAAATTACTCAAGATGTAGAGCATTACTCGCCACTGCTCAAGTGATTTAGCTTAAGTGCATATAAAGGAGGAAATATGTCTATTAATTTAGAAAAAGTAGATCAAGTCAAACAGCGTACCGGCGTCAGTTACAAAGCCGCTAAAGAGGCGCTTGAAAAGTCAGACGGTGATGTTTTAGAGGCCATTATTTATCTAGAAAACAGTTCGTCAGAAAAGACTTACAGTGACGCTGCATTTAATCAATTTAGCCAATTTGGTGAGGATATCGGCAATTTTTTCAAAGATATTATCCACAAGGGCAATGTCAATCGCGTTACCATTGAAAAAGATGGCAAGCGCATTCTCGACCTGTCGTTAACGGCCGGTGCAGTTGGCGCCGTATTGTTTACGCCGGCGATTATCATTTCGCTTATCGCCGCCTTTGCGACCGGTTGCGAGATGAGTATTCAGAAAGAAGACGGCGAAGTGATCAATGTCAAAGATGTGACACGCGACACGTTGGAATCGGTCAAACAGAAAATTAATGAAGTTAGCTGTTCTGACATTTCTGAAGAAAAGGCCAATCAGACAACGGCTGAAAAATCAGCTGCCGAACAAACCGCTGACCAGCCAAAAGATAATGAATGGAAATAGTGAAAAAGTTGAAAGCAAAAATCCCCCAAATGGGGGATTTTTGATGTGATTGGCTTTGCGATTGAAACGCTCCTGGCGCTGAAATCGCTCTTCTTTACCGCTTCGCTAGGGCAACCTGCCAAAGGCAGAACGCCTACGCGAAAGATAAAGCGCTGAAGCGTTGGCTTGGCCAACACATTGTAGTTTATAAGTCAAGGTTTTGCATTTTTTGGTTTTTGCTTTTGACTTTGTTTTTCCTTTCAACTTTCGGCTTTCAACTTTCAACTGAAGCGCAAAGCGCTCGATTGAGAAATCTCGGGTTTAAGTAGAAAGCAGAAAGTGGACAGACAAAGCGAAAATGTATTGCTATTCGCAATCAAAAGTGTTAACATAACAGAGGAGGTGTAATTATGGCACGAACATCTAACATATATGTAAGAGTCGAACCGGATATAAAACAAGAAGCTGAAAGTGTATTAAAGGAATTAGGAATACCAATGTCTAATGCTGTTACAATGTTTCTGCGGCAGGTAATTTTACAAAATGGGATACCTTTTGATGTTAAATTGCCTAACAAAAAACCAATCGATTTTGCGTCTTTAACTAAAGAGGAGTTTAATGAAGCGATAAGTGAGGGTATCAGAGATTTTGAAAATGGCAATTTATATACCGCTAAACAGATTAAAGAGGAAATGACCAAGGTATTTAGAAATGATATATGAAATCTTATATTCTGCAGCGGCGAGAAGTGATTTAATAGCTATATATCAGTATATTGCATATCAGTTGCTTGTTCCCGAAACTGCTAAGGCCCAAGTAGATCGAATTACACAAGCGGTAGATTCACTTGAAAAATTGCCTTATAGATTTAAAGTTTACGATGAAGAACCGTGGCGAAATGAAGGTTTAAGATGCTTTACAATAGACAATTATATAGTGTTTTATCGCCCGATAGATGAGCTTGGCGTCGTCAGAGTTATAAGAATTATGTATGGCGGTAGAGATATAAAGGCCGAATTAGACCGTTAGAAATCGAAAATTTGCTAATAAAAATCCCCCAAATGGGGGATTTTTGCTTTCCGCTTTATTCCAGCATCTCCAGCTGACTGGCGTGCTTGGCAAAGAAATCGTATTTTGGCGGAATTTCTTGTAAGCTGTGCGTTTTGGGATCATCCATATAAGTTTGCGTCGGCGCCAGAATATACTGCCAGTCCCATAGTTTGTCGTTGAGATTAAGTCTACTGGCAGCATTTTCGCTACTTTCCGGCACAATTGGATGCAGCAAGGTCAAGATCGATTTAATGGCATAAAACGTATCGGCCAATAGTTGTTCGATTAACTGTTGATCTTCGCCGGCGGCCTTTGATCGTAATTGAGCGTATCTTTTTCTACTAAATCGACTATTTCTTGTGATACTGCCAAATCGGGGATCTTGGCAGCTGTGTATTTTTGTGCCGTGTAAAATGCAGAGCGGATAATTCGGTTTAAGACATTGGTTAGTAAGTTGCCGTCTTTTAAGACCGGATCAGGTGCATTCGGGTCAGCCATGACATCATAAGGCTTAGGGTTAAAGCTGACGCCTTTTTTGGCCAGACCAAGGCTTAAAAAGTACATGCGCAATTGATCCTTGGTATAGTGGTCTAATAAATCTTCGGCCATTGGTGGCTTAACGCTGCCTGAACTACTGGCCTTTGTATTCATAAATTGCAGATGGCAATTGGCGACCAGTGTCGGAAAGTTGACTTTTTCAACACTGGCGGCATCTGTAGCTGAATAGCCCAAATAGGCCAATAGCATGCCCATTTCGGCAATGCCATAAAAGTAAATATTATCCTCGCCGATAAATTGATAGACAGAGGTATCACTGTCAAGACACCATTTGCGCCAGTCACTGCGCGGCTTGTCGATTGACTCTAAATAGGTTTGCACAAATGAAATCGGCGCCCAGAGCGATTCCGGCCAAACCCAAAAGGTGAGATCGGTCAAACCCTCATAAGCCGGTACGGGCACGCCCCAATCGACATTGCCCGACAGGCGAAACGGCACCAAAGTTTTGCCGGTGCGATATCTAATTGTCTGCTTATCGAGTAGTTCGCGGGCGCTATCGCGCTCTGTCAAATTGTCAAATTGATAGGTGACGGACGGTTTTTTTGGTTCATCAATGAGTTTACCGTTGTTAATTTCTAAATCTAAGGCTTTAAGTTTTTCAAACTCTTTTCTGGTAATATATATTTCCGGTTTTTTGAGAAATTCTTCACTGACATTGAGCACCATTGGACGAACTGATTTTTCGCGGCGTTGTCGTGCAATCATTTCAGTTAACTTATCGTTGTAGGCTTCCAGCTTAAAATACCAGTTTTCGACATCGACCAAAACCGGCTTGGCATCGGATAAAGTGCTCACCGGATCGATCAGATCGGCTGGCATATACTGATGGCCTAGGTCGCATTCGTCGGCGTAACCCTTTTCTGACTGACAACCGTCGAGCGGACACTTGCCAATGACTTGGCGGCCATTTAGATAGGCGTCTGCTTTTTGATCATAAAATTGCTTGGTTGACAGCTTGCTGAGAAAACCGCCGTCGTACAGGGCCTTAAACAAGGCGTCTGATACTTCTTTATGAATTTCGCCACTGCGCTGAAAGGCTGAAGCGCCGTATAAATTTGGGGCGATATCGTATTTGGCGAGCACGCGCTTTTGAATGTGATGAAAATCGAGCACATAGTCTTCAAGTGACTTGACGGTCTCACCGTTGGTTTCAGCTGCTTCGCAGTAGTTTTTATAACTGGCGATAATCGGCGAGCCGTAGCAGTCAGTACCCGATACAAATATGACGTTGTCGGCACCGATGCGGTCGCGCAAGAAACGGGCAAAAGTATCGGCGTGCACAAAATAGCCGCCAATGTGGCCAAAGTGCAGTGATTTATTGCCGTAAGGCATGCCGCCGGTGATGACGGCTCGCTTGGGGAATGGCGGTCGTGGTCGTTTATAATTACTCATTTTAATCCTCTTTCTAAAGCAGTAATAGCTGCTCTTAAACTTGGCGATTGTCAGCTACGGCTAAAACGCTTGCGTTTTATGCCGGGCGGCAGTTAATCTTTTTATTTCTTTCAGCATTTTAAATCAGAAATAAAAAGTTAACGATAGCCATCGATGTGAATATTGATTGGTTAACTTGAAAAACCCGAGATTTCTCGATTATACTCGAAATGACAGGGGCGCGCGATTTCAGCCGCTCATTATGTTTGCTGCGCAAACACGGCTGCGCCGCCCGTATCTTCGGGTACCTCAGTCCGCGTTTCAATCGCAATAACTTAAGTGCATTTAAAATAAAATCGCCCCTTGCTAGGGGCGAAATTCGCGGTACCACCCTGATTTTCACTCAGAACCTTAACGCGGTTGACGTCACCATATCAATAAATCCACAGTGAAACTCCAAGGCTTGTTTCACGTCAGTCGTCGTATTTCCTTTCAGCAAGGCGGAAACTCTCTGTGACAACGCGCTAACGCTACTGTTCTCTTCATCGTCTATGGCAGTATTTTACGCTGAAATGACTACTTTGTCAAGTGAAAGCGCCGGCTTGCGCCGACGCTTTGCTTTTAGCTTTCAACTTTTAGCTTTCCACTTTCCACTTTTTTACGCTTCATCGATTAGTTTATTAAATTCTTCGATCAGTTTGTCGAGCTCGGCTGTCATAGTATGCAGCTTACCCCAATAGTTTTCGTAGTCGTACCACTGAGCGTTAAGGTCTGCCACATCGTGGCCTTGCTGTTCGATCCAAGTGTAGTATTTTAAGTTGTGGACGCGTTTTTTAGTCTGATAAGTCAATTCCTCAACATAGTCGATGCCATTGGCTAAAACGCTGGCCTTATGGTCGACGGCGGCGTCGACATCGTTGTATTTATGACCGCGTGCATCTTCCATTTCAGCAAGGCGTGACTGGTACATTTCAGCCGAGTCGGTCAATACGGTAATAATGGCGTCATTTTCGTTTAATTCGTAGTATTTGGCCATTTTAATGCTCATCAAAATATTGGCGGCGCCCGAAATGCCGACCCATGTCAATTTTTCGATGACGTCGTCTTTGACGCCCAAAGATTTTAGGTAGGCTTGGCCGGCCGGTTCGTTGAACAGTCTGAACAGTGCTAAGCTGTCAGCATCGTCGATGCCGATTAACATATCGCTGTTTTTGACGTTATGAATCCACGGCACGTGTTTGTCGCCGATACCTTCGATCCAGTGCTCACCAAAGCCGTTGTCGAGCAGGGTAGAGCATTGTACGGCCTCGCCAACTGCTAATTTAGCGTGACGGAAGTGCTCCTTGATAAAGTCGCCGCTACCCAAGGTGCCGGCTGAACCGGAAGTGAGGCAGACGCCGGCCACTTTTTGACCGTCTTTTAATTCGTGGTCGAGGATGTCCTTCATGGCATTACCGGTTACTTCGTAGTGCCAGAGGTGGTTGCCCAGTTCGGCAAATTGGTTTAGGATAACGACATTGTCGCGCGTTTCTTTTAGTTCCCAAGTCTTATCGTAAATCTCTTTAACATTACTTTCAGAACCGGGTGTGGCGATAACTTCGCCGGCGATATTATTGAGCCAGTCAAAGCGCTCTTTACTCATATTTTCCGGTAAGATGGCAACGGCCTGGCAACCCAATAGCTTTGAGTTATAAGCGCCGCCGCGGCAGTAGTTACCGGTTGAAGGCCAAACTGCTTGGTGGTATTCCGGGTCAAATTGACCAGTGATTAAACGCGGTGCCAAACAAGCGTAGCTGGCGCCGACCTTATGTGCGCCGGTCGGGAAAAACTTGCCGCTCATCGCAAAGATGCGTGCCTTAACGCCGGAAATTTCAGGTGGGATTTCAATATAGTTGGGCAGGGCATTGTAGCCACCGCCGTCTTTAACCGGCTGGTTTTTCCAGCTTATTCTAAACAAGTTAAGCGGATTAACATCCCATAGACCGACGTCTTTCAGCTTTTCTTTGATGTCGGCCGGTATTTTGGAAGGGTCTTTCATTTGCGCAAAAGTCGGCAGTTTCATGCCGCGTTCTTTGGCAATTTTGGCCGTTTTTTTGCGTTGTTCTTGATCTAAAGTTAAATCAATTAGTTTTTGCATTGTATTCTCCTCACTTTATTTCAAAGTATTTAGTATTTCGATGACGGCATTTTTATCCTTTTTAACCGTATAGGCAGAGGGTAGTTTATCGGCAGTTGCCCCTAAATCTTTTAACCCTGAACCGGTTACGATTGTGACGATTTTATCATCCGGTTTGAAGAAACCCTCGGCGTTTAGTTTTTGAATGCCGGCAAAACCGGCTGCACCGGCCGGTTCACTAAAGATACCGCCCAGTCTAGCCATATAGACGATGCTTTCCATGATTTGGTCATCGCTGACGTCGATCATCATGCCGTTTGAATTGCGCACGTATTGCAAGGCCTTTAAGCCGTTGCGCGGAATGCCAACCGAAATGCTGTCGGCACGCGTGGTCGGCGCAATAAAATCAAAACTGTCTTTGTTGTCGCGAAAAGCGCGCGTAATCGGGTTGGAAACATTAGATTGTACACCGATCATCTTTGGCAGGCGGTCGATGATGCCCAATTTTTTAAATTCGGCAAACCCTTTGCTGACGCCGCTGATAATGCAGCCATCGCCAACCGGTAAAACGACATAATCGGGCACTTCAAAATTAAGCTGTTCGATAATTTCAAAGGCCGCCGTCTTTTTACCTTCGACCAAATAGGGGTTGATGGCGCAGCTTCTGATGTACCAACCGTATTCACTGGCAACTTCGTAGCACAGTTCAAAGGCATCGTCATAACTGCCGTCGACCAGAAATACGATTGAGCCAAATACCAACAGCTGGGTTAGTTTGGCCTGCGGAATAGTCTTTGGCACGAAAATGATATTTTTGATGCCGGCACTGGCTGAAAAGCCGGCGATCGAACTGGCGGCATTGCCGGTGGAAGCAGCGGCGATAATCGATGCGCCGCTTTCTTTAGCACGGGCAATGGCGACAGCCGAAGCCCGATCTTTGAAAGACAAAGTCGGGTTGCGCGAGTCGTCTTTAATGTAGAGATTGTTTAGTTTTAAGTCGCGACGAATGCGCGGCACGTCATACAGTGGCGTAAAACCCAATGCCAATTCGTCAATTGACGCTTTGTCGGCAAAGGGCAAGATGTCGAGATAACGACTGAGCGATAAGTTTTTATCGCTTTCCAGTTGTTGACGATTAAGCGCGATGGCTTCATAGTCGTAGTTGACATTTAAGATGCCCTCTAAACCGCAGTCCGGGCAGACGTATTGCGCCTCTGCTTCGCCGTAGTGGCGCTGGCATTTGACGCAGTGTAAATCTTTGACTTTTGCCATAGTTGATCCTTTCTAAAGTATACTATTCGACATGGCGCGCTTGACCTCTTTTTTGCAATTTTTCGAGTAGCGCTTTCGGGTCTTTTGATTTACTGAGGAAGATCATTGCGGCGATGATGTATGGCTTATAGCTGGCTTGTTTGTAAAGCGGCACGCGATAGCGCTCAAATACCGAAGCGGCAACTTCGCCTTCTTCACAACTGACATCGGTGATATCCGCCGGTAAACAGTGCATATAGAGCGCTTTGCCATCTTTGGTTAACTTCATCATTTCTTCGGTGCATTCCCAATCTTTATGGTTGGCATTTTGAGCTAAAAGTTCTTTTTCTAATGCAGCAATGCCGTCGAGGTCGCCCTTGCCATATAAATCAGTGCGTTTTTCCATTGCCTTAAACGGTGCCCAGCTCTTCGGATAAACGATGTCGGCATCTTTAAAGGCTTCGGCCATGCTATTGGTTTTAGTAAAGCTACCACCTGATGCTTTGGCATTTTCGAGGGCAACTTTTTCGATATCTTCCATTACTTCGTAGCCCTCAGGGTGCGCTAAGACGACATCCATACCGAGACGTGTCATCAAGCCGATAATACCCTGTGGCACTGACAGGGGCTTGCCGTAAGAGGGTGAGTATGCCCAAGTCATTGCTACTTTTTTACCTTTTAAGTTTTCAATGCCGCCGTACTCGTTAATGAGGTGTAGTGTATCGGCCATTGTCTGCGTCGGGTGATCGACGTCGCACTGTAAGTTGACCAGTGTCGGACGTTGTTCTAAGACGCCGTCTTGGTTGCCTTCTTTAACGGCATCAGAAACATTGCGCATATAAGTGTTACCTTTACCAATATACATATCGTCGCGAATACCGATGACGTCGGCCATAAAAGAAATCATGTTAGCCGTTTCACGGACTGTCTCACCATGGGCGATTTGCGATTTGCCTTCTTCGAGGTCTTGCACTTCTAAACCGAGCAAGTTACAAGCTGAGGCATAGCTAAAACGCGTGCGCGTCGAATTGTCGCGGAATAATGAAATGCCTAAACCGCTGTCAAAAATCTTGGTAGAAATATTGTTTTCACGTAGTTTTCGCAGTGCGTCGGCGACGGCAAAGACTGCTTTTAATTCATCGGTTGATTTTTCCCATGTCCAGAAAAAATCGTTGTTATACATTTTGCTATAATCGAGTGTTGCCAGTTCATCTAAATATTTTTTAATCATGCTTATTAAATCTCCTTTACATACATTGATGGAACGAGTGCGTAGAGTGCGGCACAGTTTACTAAGTCTTGTTTCCAGGTAATCTCATTGGGGGCATGGGCTTGTGATTCAGCGCCGGGGCCAAAACCGATACAAGTGATGCCGTTACGTCCCATAATCGATACGCCATTGGTTGAGAAAGTCCACTTGTCAGTTAAGGGGCGTTGTTGTCTTTCCGGATTAGTGCCGCTAAAGCCTAAGCGCTCGCTACCAAATAATGCTTTGTGGGCGTTTTCGAGCGATTTTGTGACAGGGTGGTCTTCTGAAATAACCCAAGTCGGGAAGTAACACTCAATCGGGTAAACTAAATCAGTGTAAGATGGTCTGTCGTATTGGTACATTGATACTTCGACGTCTTTGCCGTATTTTTTAACATTGGGCAGTTGACGAATTTCTTCAAGGCAAGACTGCCAAGTTTCGCCGGCTGTCATACGGCGATCGAGTGAAACCGAACAACCGTCAGCAACAGCACAACGCGAGGGGCTGGAATAGAATATTTGCGATACGGTTACTGTGCCGCGGCCTAAGAAATTGGCTTCTTTAAATTCGGGATTGTATTTTTGGTCAAGCATTTTGACAAGGCCTTTGATTTCGGTGCTGTCGGCAGCATCGTTTTCATTGAGGGCGCGAATATCTTGTAAAATATCGGCCATTTTGAAGATGGCGTTGTCACCGCGCTCCGGTGCTGAACCATGGCATGAAATTCCTTTGACATCGACGCGAATTTCCATACGACCGCGGTGGCCACGGTAGATGCCGCCATCGGTCGGTTCGGTTGAAACGACAAATTCGGGGCGTATTTTGCCCTCTTTGATGATATATTCCCAGCAGAGGCCGTCGCAGTCTTCTTCTTGTACGGTGCCGCTAACCATGATTTTGTAACCATCGGGAATAAGGGACAGATCTTTCATAATGCGCGCGCCATAAACCGCACTGACGACACCGCCGAGCTGGTCAGATGTGCCGCGACCACCGATTTCGGTATCATTTTCATAACCTTCATAGGGATCAAACTTCCAGTTTTTGATTTCGCCGATACCGACGGTGTCAATGTGGCCGTCAAAGGCAATGATTTTGTCACCGGTACCCATGTAACCGATAACATTACCTTGCGGATCGATTTCGACTTCGTTAAATTCCAGTTTTTTCATTTCTTCTGCAATGCGCAGGGCAACTTCTTTTTCCTCGGCGCTTTCGCCGGGCAGGGCGACCACATCGCGCAAAAATGCAGTCATGTCTTTGCCGAATGCCTCGGCAGCCTGTTTAACTTTTTCAGCGTTCATATAAAACCTCTCTTCTACAAATGGCGGATAACAACAGCGTGTTTAACTTTAATAATTCAACTCTATCATATCATATTATAGGCTATTTTCAAACTATTTTACAAAAAAATTGTATATCAAAAAAATTTTTTTGATATCTGTTTAGATTTACTAAAATCAATCATTAAACTTTTGGAACAATAATCTGGAAATAGCTAAATCTTTCAAAAAAATTACTTTAAAAAACAAATTATACTTGCTATTTAAATCAATTAATGAGATGATAGATATCAATGATAATCATTTGCATGATAACCAGTCAATGAAAGTTTCGCGCGATTGCGTTCAACTTTTTGGTATTGCAAAGTCATTTAAATGGATGATAACCATAGGAGGAAAGTATGAAGATTAAAAGATATCTAAGCGTTGCCTTGGCACTGCTAATTCTATTTAGCACTGCTTATACGAGCGGAGCGTCTTATGCTGCGCCGTTGGCAGATGGCAGCTATAACGTGAAAGCAAAGTTGATGGATGCTGCCAATCCAAGCAACGAGTCAATGGCGGCCGGTGCGCTAAAGGAAGCCGGCACACTGGAAGTCATCAATGGTCAATGGTATTTAACGGTTGAGTTTCAGACGGTGTATTTGTTCGGACTTGCCGGTAATGCTTCAAATATCAGGTATTATCAAGCAGGTCTTGGTTCGACCTTACAGCCGGCCACAGTGGTCAGCACTCGCAAGGACGCTCAAGGTAACGATCAGGTCGCAAAGGTTAAAATGCCGGTTGCGGTCGATGCAAATGGCATTTATATCAAAATGAGTGTCGATGCAATGAACAATGCACAACCTAATGCCTATCTTACCTTTACGGTAGACAATCAAGTGATGCCAACACAATATACCATAACGGCGACTGCCGGCGCTAATGGTTCAATTGAACCGGCCGGTGCGACAACGGTTACCAAAGGTGCTGTTCAAGTTTATTCGATTACGCCGGCCAATGGTTACCTTATTAAAGATGTTTTAGTCGATGGGCAAAGCCAAGGTGCTGTTGACAATTATACTTTTGACAATGTAACGGCAGATCATACAATAACGGCCAGCTTTGAAAAAGACGTCAACACGGCATCATTAGCTGATGGCACCTACAATGCCAATGCCTATCTAATGCGCGCCGATGATATTAGTAAACCGTCAATGGCAGCTGGCGCCTTAGCTGAAAAAGCTATGTTAGAAGTAACAGATGGTAAGTGGTATCTAAAAGTCGACTTTAAGACATTGCATTTGATGACGCAGCAAGGTATGGTGTCTGCTGATGCCTCAAACATCAGATATTATCAGGCCGGACTCGGATCGCCGTCAACGCCAATTGCACCATATAACACAGATACTGACGCTCAGACCAATGACAAGGTTCAGCAGTTTAAAATACCGGTCGCAGTTGATGCAAAGGGCGTTTATATCATGATGGACGTTGCAGGTGTGCATAATGACATTCCGGCATATATCGCTTTTAATATTCAGCACAGCATCACGGCTAGTGCCGGTGCTAATGGTTCAATTGAACCGGCTGGCGTGACAACGGTTACACGTGGTGCGGTTCAACTTTATACGATTACACCTAAAAGTGGTTTTAGCGTTAAAAGTGTCTTGATTGACGGTCAGAACATGGGCGCTATTACCAGTTATAAATTTACAGATGTCAAGGCAGATCATACCATAACGGCAAGTTTTGAAGCGGATTCTGTCGATAACTCCGGCAACAACCAATTGGATTCAGTCGACGAATCATTTGCCGTTTATACGACCATGAAAAGGGCCAACGATATTTCTCAAAGATCAATGGCTGCAGATGCAATCGACAGTGTTGGCTTAATTGAAATTGTCGATGGTCAGTGGTATTTAACGGTTGAGTTTAAGTCGGTTAACCTTTCTGGTTTACTGGGTAGTGCTTCGGAGATCAAGTACTATACTGACGGTTTAGGTTCATCGTTACGTGATGCCGTTATAGTCAATTATCGCACCGATGCAAATGGCGTTCGACAAGTTCGCGAGGTCAGAATGCCGGTCGATACCAACGCTAAAGGCATCTATGTCAATATGTATGTCGATGCGATGCAAAAGGCAACCGATGCCTATATCGCCTTTGAACCGGTTAAAGCGAGAGATTCAGAAGAAAATGGCAATCAACCGCAAAACGGTACTAACCCGGCTGATCCGACGACTGGATCAACCGAGCAGCCAACAGACCAAGTCACATCGTCGCCCGACACATGGCGTTATAAAGACGTCAGCCCACAGCAAGCATTTTATAGCGCGGTCGAAAATCTGTCTAAAAAAGGCTTGCTAAACGGCACCGGCAATGGTTTGTTTACACCATTTGCCTTGGTTAACAGGGCAACTTTGACGACATTATTGTATCGTATAGCTGGAGAGCCTCAAGTGTCACTTGAAAGCGCAGCTTTTCAAGATGTGGCAACCGACCAGTGGTATTCAGCTGCCATTAGCTGGGCAAAGAGCGCCGGCGTTGTTAAAGGTTATAGCGAAACGGCATTTGGCCCTGAAGATTTGTTGACAAAAGAGCAAATCGTCACGATTATTTATCGTTTCTTAAAGCCTTCATTAACCGATACGGTTGATATGACAGTGTTGGATGCACGTGACGATGCCGTCAAGGTTTCAGCTTACGCAAGAGAAGCTGTTGCTTGGGCATTGATGAATGGCATCTTAACATTAGACGACTTCGGCAGAATTAATCCACAAGAATCGATTACGCGCGCCAATATGGCAGTGATTGTCGATAGAGTATTGTTATTGGACAAATAGAAATAGTGGGCTAGTTTGTAGTCTAACTTGATGACGGGTCTGGCGATAAGCGATTTGCAGGGATTTAATCAGCTAATCGTTAGACTCGTTTGTATTTATTTGAACTATTCAGTCATAGAGCGGTAGAAATGCAACTGGCGTTGAAATCGCTCTATTGATATAAACGAATATCTAATCGAATAGTATATATTTATTGATTTGTCAGGAGAAATTAAATGAACAAAAAGCTATTATGGCTTTTTATAGCATTGCTTTTTTTAATGTGTAGTCAAGTCGTTTCGGCCGACGTTGCGGACGGACAATACGATGTCACAGTGCGTCTTTTGAAAGCCTATGAAGATGGTGTATCAATGGGTAATGGCGCGTTGCAGAGTAGCGCTAAGCTGATTGTTAGTGGCGGTCAGGCGCGCTTGCGCATTGAACTGAATGCGCTCGACTTTATGGATTTTACCGGTTATTTGGGGCAATTAACGGTTGACAATCGAACGGTTGATATCATCGCAACTTATGATGTCTTTGACCAGTACAACGACCCACAAAATGGCATCGACGAGAAGATCAAGGGATTAGCCTATCCCAAAACGGTAGAGTTCCCGATTGACATCGGGCAAGAAATCATCGCCTGTACAGTTTATGTGCCGGTTATGGCCGAAATGGGCTCCGGCAGTCAAAAGGCGCGCATTGCAGTCAATTATCCGGCCGATTTACTTAAACAACTAAATGCGCCCGAGCAAACGACGACTGAGCAAGTTGACAACGAAGTGGTAACAGAAGTGCCTACGACGGAAAGCGTTACGGCGGCGACTCAAGTTGAAGCCGGCACCGAACCGGCCGATCCGACGCCGGCAGTGCAAAGTCAAGCGCTTTACTATCGCTTGCCGGTCGCATTGTGGCATGCTCATGAAGACAAACCATCGATGGGCAATAATGCAATTGGTCATTTTGCCAATTTATTGGTTGATGGCGAACAAATGAAGCTGTATATTAGCGCCGCTGAAATGTCGCTGATGAACATAAACACCTCATTGGTCGATTTATACTATGACAACGGCGATAAGTATCTACGGGCAGAACGGGCAGACTTCAGTTTGCAAATTGGCGATTTGGCAAAGGTGCGCCCACGCGTCTTTATCATTCCACTGCGCGACAAAACGCAGTTTTTGGATGTGATGGTCGACCCAAAAGTTGAAGCGATGGGCGAAGAGCCAATTGCAGCGCGCCTAAAATTGGATTTTGATAGAGCAGAGCTAATCGATAAGGCGCAGTCCGAGTTGCTGCTAGCTGCTCAAGATGGTGCTGCTCAGCCGCTGTTTGACCCTGCTCAATCGGTTAGCCGAGTTGATAAGGGTATTACTTTAGAGGCGGCTGCCGGTACGTTTAAGAACGATTTTAATTTCTACGCCGATGCCCTACATGGTGAGGCTTTGACGCAAATTGAGCAGGACTATGCGGCGCAGTTGCCACAAGCGGCTTCAATTGAAGTATATACGCTGCGGGCACTGGGTGATTTGGCGGAAATACCGCATGATACTACAACATCGATCAACACCTTGCGCCAAGCCTTTCAACCGGAAGGACAATTTAGTTTAACCATACCGCTCGCTAAAAAAGGTGGCACAGCTAATTTAGCGCTATACGCAATGGAAGATGTGCTAAAGCCGCTCGATTACCAATGGCAAGACTCAGCTATCACATTTAGCTATGATAAATTTGTGCCATTTGCCGTTGTACAGTCGACAGCCGGCTTAGCCGAACAAGCGTCGACAAGTGAAGCTGCCGATTTGCAGCGACAAGTGACGGTTGTTCAGGCGGATAGACAGGTGAATAACTCGGTGAGCAATGTTTCTGTACAACCGGTTGAACAGCCGGCTATTATTATGTTGGGGATTGTAATTTTACTGTCGTTGCTGAGCGCTGGCATCTATTTTAGTATCAAGCACTATAAGGTGGTTTTGGCCGAGCTTCAGTATGCAGCTGAATTAGAAAAAGCAAAGAACGGCGCATTAAGCGATAAGGAGCAGCGGCCATGAAAAAAATAATTCTAGCAATGCTCGTCATTGCACAGTTGCTGATGTTTACATATGCCTATTCAGCTGAAACGGCGATTGTGCATGCTCATTATAGTCATCCGCAGAGCGGTTTAATTGAAGACGCCGGCAATAATCCGGCCATTGGTCAGGCAATGGTTGAAAACGTCGCTCATAATCTTGCCCTTATTGAAGAAGTAAATGGCCAATTGTATGTCTGTTTGCGCTTAAATATGGCCAATTACATTAGCGGTGTTAGTTTTGCCAGTCAGGCAAAGGGCGCCGCTGAGTTTTACGCGTGCGACTATCAGATCGTGCAAGAGAGTGCCACAACGACCGATTATCGTTTTGCTGTACCTGCAAAGGACGCCGTTATTCGGGTCAGTTGTTATATTGAAGAAATGGCGCGTCAGGTTATCTTTTACATCAGCTTTTCTGATTTTGCGAGCGGTAATAGTGACTTTATAGCGCTCGGCGAAAATGGCCAATTGAATGATGTGGTCAAGTCTTCATTGAATGATAACGGTGCAATGATCGAATTACAAGCTGTTAATACTGCTATGTCGGTCGATCAACTTGGTTATGACCACGGCTTGCTACTAAAAGATTCACCACAAATTAAAGCATTGCTCGCAGTTAGTGACAGCGCGCAAAGCGATAGGCAAACTCAAACCAATCAGAGTATTAGCACACCGTCAACTGACAGCAGCGCACAAGCATGGGGGCCGCTGACGACGATGGTGTTAGCCGGTTTACTGTTGTTTTTGGTATTATTAACTTTCTTTTTTAGCGCACTGGCCATTTTGCTATTTGGCTTAGCGCGTTATTTAAAGCGTCGCAATGATCTTGCTGAGGAGGCCATCTATGACAAAGACTAGACTAATTGGCCTATTGTTGTTAATCGTTATCTGTTTAAGCGGCTGTGTCGATCAAACCGGGGCAACTGCTGCTGATCAAGCTGAGCAATCAAGTGAGCGCATTATCGCCACCAGTATGGCGACGGTGGCTATTATGGAAAAATTAGATATTGATTTGGTTGCCGTTCCCAATTCAGATAATGCCGACCTACCGGAACGCTATGCTGATTTACCGAAGATCGGCATGGCGATGACACCTGATATCGAAGTTATTAAAACGCTTGAACCCGATTATGTATTTGGACCGGTTAGCTTAATTTCGGATCTTTTGCCAAAATATCAGGCGGCGGATATCGATTATGGATTTTTAAATTTAAATAATGTGCCGGGGATGTACAAATCAATCGAAGATTTGGGTCGACTACTCGACAGAGAACAACAAGCGAGCCAATTGATTAATGAATATGAAACTTTTATGGCCGATTATCGTGGCCAACTTGATGGTAAAGAGGCTAAGACAGTATTGATTTTAATGGGATTACCCGGTTCATATGTCGTGGCGACTGAGCATTCTTACGTTGGTTCACTGGTCAAGTTAGCCGGTGGCAAAAATGTTTATGCCGACAGCGACCAACAGTTTATCGCAGTCAATACCGAGGATATGTTAACCAAAGATCCCGATATTATCTTGCGAACAGCTCACGCCTTACCCGATGATGTCATGGCGATGTTTGATAAAGATTTTGCCGAAAATGATATCTGGCAAAACTTTCGCTGTGTTAAAGAGGGGGCGGTCTACGATCTCGACTATCAGAAATTCGGTATGTCGGCCAATTTTAATTATCCGGCGGCACTAGAAGATTTAAAAGAGGTTTTATATGACTAGTAGCAAGCGAATTAAAATCGGCTTAACCTTTTTAGTAACGCTACTATTGTTACTCATTTTATTGCTCTATTCAATTAAGTCTGGCAGTATACAAGTGAGCACAGGGCAGTTGTTGCGCGGTTTATTTGTCAAATATGACCCTAATGTGGCAGCGATCTATAATTTGCGTTTTCCGCGCATTATTATCGCGTTGTTGGCCGGTGCAGCACTGGCAGTTTCCGGCACGATGTTGCAGGCGGTAATGAAAAATCCGATGACCGACCCGGGTATTATCGGCATTTCATCAGCTGCTTCATTAGTGGGCGTCTTGATGACCACTTTTTTGCCGAAACTTTTCTATTTGACGCCTTTTTTTAGCGTTTTTGGCGGGCTGGTGGCTTACTTTTTAATTTACACATTAGCATGGGACGGCGGCGTCCGACCGGTTCGCTTGATACTGGTTGGTATTGCCCTTAATATGACCTTTATCGGCATTGCTGAATCATTAAAACAGATGCTGGGCGGTCGTTTAACCCAAACGCAGTCGATAATTGCCGGTAATGTCGCTCAAAAGACTTGGGGTGATGTTTGGCTTTTGGCGATTTATGTCGGCGTATTTTTGCTGTTGGCTTTATTTACTATCAAGACTTGTAATCTGTTGACATTGGAGGATAAAACGATTCGCTCGCTTGGCGTCAATGTCGATCGCGACCGCTTTTTAGTAGCGCTTGTCGCAATCGTGTTGGCCTCGATTACGACGGCGGTAGTTGGCGTAATCGGTTTTGTCGGCTTATTGGTACCGCATATCGGTCGATTGTTAGTCAGTGGCGATCATAAATTTTTATTGCCCTATTCAGCTCTATTGGGCGCTTTTTTACTGTTATTATCCGATACTTTCGGCCGGCTAATCGCCTATCCGTTTGAAATTCAAGCGGCGATTATTATGTCGGTGATCGGCGGACCGTTTTTTATATTATTGCTTAAAGCAGGGGGGAAAGATTATGGAAATTAAACACCTTTCTTTTGCCTATGATAAAGAAAAAATACTACATGATGTCAATTTAAAATTTAAAATTGGTGCGATTACCACATTGATGGGTGCCAATGGCTGTGGCAAATCGACGTTACTCAATCTCTGCGCCGGCAATTTAAAAACACGGCATGGCAGAATACTACTTGCCGGTAAGCGAATTGAAGATTATAAGCGTAAAGCATTTGCGCGCGAAGTTGGCATCGTCTATCAGCAAAATCAAATATTGGGCGATATCAGCGTCGGACGGTTGGTTGCCTATGGGCGCACGCCATATCTGAAACCGCTGCAAAAATACTCTGATGAAGATCACGCACAGATTGAACAGGCGCTGGAAATGACTGATTTGCAAGACTTAAGGGAACATGAGGTGCGCAAACTATCAGGCGGTCAAAAACAACGCGTTTTTTTGGCGATGGCCTTGGCGCAAAATAGTAAGATTTTATTGCTTGATGAGCCGACCACCTACTTGGATATCAAATATCAATTAGAGATATTGAGCTTGATTAAAAAAATCAATCAGCAGATGGGCATTACCATTATTATGGTGTTGCATGATATTATGCAGGCGATAAATTACTCGGACGAAGTGGTTGGTTTGGCCAATGGCAGAATTGCCTTTCAGGGTCAGCCTAAAGCGGTGTTAAACGGACAAGTGGTCAGTCGCCTCTATGATACAGAATTAATCATCGAAAACTATAATAACAGAACAATTGTGTTACCAAAGGATATGTAGGAATAGTTATTTAGACATACAGTAGGAGGAAATTATGTTTAAAAAAATGTCAGTTTTAATGTTAGTATTAGCGTTAGTTTTTAGTAGTGTCATGGCTGTCAATGCGCAGTCGGCAGATCAATTGACGGTTTATGAAGTACCCGTCTTTCTGGAACACTACTATGAGGTAGGCAATCCATCAATGGGCAATGTCGCACTAAAAACCAGTGCTACCGTCGTCGAACACAAAGGACGCATGACTTATCTGATCGATTGTAAGCCGATGAAATTTCAACAGCTGGATGGTCAAGTAACCAATATGTTCGTCTATGATGATACAAAAGATGGGGCGCGTAATGAGGCGTTGATCATCTTACATGATAATGCCGAATACAATAAGACGTTTAGCTTTAGTCGTTTGGACTTGAAGGAAGCAACCGTCGAAGTGGCCATCTGGGTTGATGTGATGGACAAGATTTCCAACAATGGTGAGTACAAACCCGGCGCCGGCGAACAGGTTGCCAAATTGCAGTTTGACTGGTCTAAAGCCAAACAGGTGACGAGCAATTTAAAAGGTTCTGACTTGACGATTTTAGTCAATCGAACCGAGGTTTTATCGGACTCTGCCCCCTTTATTAGCAATGGTCGTACGATGGTGCCGGTAAGATTTATCTCCGAAGCACTCGGCTTAGCAATCGATTGGGATGGCGCCACTAGAACCGTGATTATCGGCACAGACAATGCCATGCGCCTGCAGATAGGTGCAGATCAAATTACGAGAGCGGATGGCAGTTCGATTAAACTCGATGCACCGGCGGTCATCGTCGAAGGTCGTACGATGGTGCCGTTAAGGGCAATTGCCGAATTATCGGGTGCTACAGTCGATTGGGATGGCGAGACCAAAACGGTATTGATAACCGGAAAGTAAAATTCAGGCTAGACGCGCTTTGTATTGATATGCTATAATTACAGGGCAGTTATTAAAATATTGTAATTATAGTTAAAAGGAGCGTTTATGAGTTTTGTTGAAGCAGTGACTTATGCAATTCAAGATTTTGCCGTTTTTGAAGGGCGTTCCAGACGGAGCGAGTATTGGTATTATTATCTATTTACCTGTCTGGTTGGTTTAGCGTTGGGAATAATTTTTGGTATAATTGCCAGGTTGACCAATTTTCCACTTTTAATCGTACAAAGCGTTTTGATATTTATTGTTTGTATACCGCAGATCGCTTTAACCGTTCGTCGTTTGCATGACACTAATAAAAGTGGTTGGTATTGGTTTGTAATATTTATTCCATTTGTTGGCGTTATTTTGTTTTTTTACTGGTTGGTCAAAGATTCGGATTATGGTGACAACGATTACGGTGCTTCACCTAAGTAAATAGTCGGTTATTTGGTCTTGCCAGTCGACCGGCAATATGATAGAATTAAAGAGATAAAACTGAATGACCTTTAATTATGCCCGAGAGGCATAAAAGGTGCACACTTAGATAATAGCTTTCTTTGCTTGTGCATAGAAAGCTTTTTTATCGCCGTTTAGGCTTTCTTTGCTTGTGCACGGAAAGCCTTATTTTTTTAGAGCAAGGAGGAAAAAACGATGCAAACAATTCGGCATTTAATTGAACCGAGCAATTTAACTAATTCTGAAATTGAACAGCTGGTTGCCTTGGGTCTAAAAATTTATCAGAACCCAACCGACTATTCAGACAAGTGTCGCGGCAAGATACTGGCTTCACTATTTTACGAGCCGAGTACGCGGACCAAATTTAGTTTTGATTCGGCGATGCTCAGGCTGGGTGGTAATATCATCGGTTTTGCCGACCCCAATTCGACATCTGATAAAAAAGGGGAATCGTTAACCGACACGATTCGCGTTATTTCCTATTATGCTGACATTGCCGTGATGCGTCATCCCAAAGAGGGTGCGCCGCTGTTAGCCTCACAACAGGCCGGTATTCCGATAATAAACGGCGGTGATGGCGGTCATCAACATCCGACGCAGACGCTAACCGATTTAATTACCATTCAGCGCTTTAAGGGTGGCCTACAAAATCACGTCGTCGCCTTTCAAGGTGACTTAAAATACGGTCGCACGGTACACTCCTTAATTAAGACTTTAGCGCGTTTTAATACCAAAAAGTTTATCTTGATATCGCCGGAAGAACTCAAGTTGCCGTCTTCTTTAAAACGTCAACTATTAAAAAAATATCCGTCATTAGTCATTGAAGAAGTTCGCCATTTAGAAGATGTGGTGGCCGAAATTGACATTCTCTATTGTACGCGTATTCAAAAAGAGCGCTTTTTTAATGAAGAAGACTATATTAAACTAAAAAATTCATACATCTTAAACAAAAATAGTATTAAAGACGCAAAAAAAGATATGATTATTATGCATCCGCTACCGCGCGTCAATGAGATTGCCTATGAAGTTGACGACGATAAGCGCGCAGTTTACTTCGAACAATCAAAGATGGGTGTATACGTTAGAATGGCATTGATTATGAAATTATTGGGGGTGGCATAATGTTAGAAGTTACCGGTATTAACAACGGCATTGTATTAGACCATATCAAAGCGGGCAATGGCCTTAAAATATTTAACCGCTTAATCAATCATAATATCGATGTGCCGGTTGTGCTAATTATGAACGTCAGTAGCAATATATTGGGCAAAAAAGATATTATTAAAATTGAAGACAGCTTTGATGTCAACTTAAATGTACTCGGCTTAATTGATGAAAACGTCACGGTAAACTTTATCGTCGACGGCAAGCTAAAAGAAAAGCGAAAAGTAACGGTGCCGGAAAAAATAAAAGGCTATATCAAGTGCAAAAATCCGCGTTGTATTTCACATTTTGACAGCTATGTCGATCCTGAGTTTACGCTTTATAATCACGATAATTTGGAATATGTCTGCAGTTTTTGTGATGAAATAACCAAATACGAATGATAGGAGGCAATTATGTTAATAAAAAATGCGACAGTTGTCGATCCGTCGCAAAGCATCAATAAAAAAAGCGATATACGCATTAGCGCCGGCATTATTCAAGCGGTTGGTGAACTACTTAGTCCGCTTGAAGGTGAGCGCGTCGTCGATGCGACGGATTGTTTTATATTTCCCGGTCTATTTGATATGCACGTCCATTTAAGAGAGCCCGGCCAAGAACACAAAGAAGATATCGCCAGCGGTACAGCCGCTGCGGCGCGCGGTGGCGTAACCGGCGTTATGGCGATGCCCAATACTACGCCAACAGTCGATAGTCGGGACGTTGTGTTAGATGTTAAACGCCGCATCGCTGACAAAGCCAAAGTGCAAGTTGAGCTGACCGGTAGCATCACCAAAGGTCTCAAAGGCGAGGCGTTATCTGAAATAGAAGCGATGATTTCAGCTGGTATTATCGCCATTACCGATGATGGCCGCACAACCATGTCGCAAGACTTTATGCGCCAGGCTTATCGGATAATCAAGCCTCATAATTTGCTGTTGGTGTCGCACTCCGAAGATCACGATATTGTCGATGGTGGTGCGGTTCACCAGGGCGAAGTTAGTCGTGATTTAGGCATTAAGGGCATTGCGCCGGAGGTTGAATCTAATATCGTCGTGCGCGATATTCGACTTGCCGAAGAAACCGGCGCCAGGCTGCATATTGCGCATATTTCTACCAAACAGTCAATTGAAGCGGTGCGCGCTGCACAGCAGCGCGGCTTGCCGATTACAGCAGAGGCCTGCCCACATCATTTTATGTTGACCGATGAGATACTTTACAAAGCGGGCAATCTCGCTAAAGTTAATCCACCGATTCGCTCTGAAGAGCATCGCGCGGCAGTAGAGGCGGGTCTGCTCGACGGCACGATTGGCTGCATTGTGACCGATCATGCGCCGCATACCTTAGAAGAAAAAGCTGAGGATATTTATAAAGCGCCGTTTGGCATCTCCGGTGTCGAATTATCACTTAGCCTTAGTTATACGCATTTTGTCAAAAGCGGTAAAATGACCATCGACCGCTTAATAGAGCTGATGGCGATTCAGCCGCGTCAATTGCTGCATTTAGCGGTGCCGCAAATCAAGGTTGGTCAACGGGCTAACTTGGTGTTATTTGACCCAACTGTTAAACGCGTTATTCGAGCGGCTGAGTTGGTGTCGCGAGGCAAAAATATACCATATGAGGGCATGACAGTAGCCGGCGATGTCAAGCTGACCTATTATGACGGTCAGCTCGTCTATCAGCAAGACTAGGAGCAGAAAATGTTAATTGATCGATTGATAACTAAAATAATTGAGTGTCAGGCGCCCATCGTGGTTGGCTTAGATCCGCGTTTGGAACAGATTCCCGATTGGCTGATTACAAAAGCGAAGCAGCGCTATCAAGAGCCCTTGGCAGTTGCGGCCGAAGCCTACTATTTATTTGGCAAGGGCATTATCGACGCCGTCGGCGAGTCGGTGCCGGCGGTTAAACCGCAAATCGCCTTTTACGAAAAATTAGGCGTGGCCGGCCTTGAGGCCTATCGTCGTATTTGCGACTACGCTCGGCAACAAGGCTTAATTGTAATCGCCGATGTTAAGCGGGGCGACATCGGTTCGACCTCGCAGGCTTATGCCGATAGTTTTATTGGCCAATCCAATATTCTAGGTAAAGCCTATACGCCATTTTATTCCGACTTTTTAACCGTCAATCCCTACTTGGGAACAGATGGGCTTAAGCCCTTTGTCGACAATTGTGATCGCTATGATAAAGGTGCATTTGTACTGGTTAAGACATCAAATAAGAGTTCCGGCGAATTGCAAGACTTAGTCGTCGACGGTGAGACAATTTATCAAAAAGTCGCAAAAATGGTCGATGATATCAGTGCACAGCGCAGCGGTGATTATGGCTATTCGTCAATTGGCGCCGTGGTCGGCGCCACCTATCCGCAGCAGGCCGTGCAGCTACGCACAATCATGCAAAGCGCCTATTTCTTGGTGCCGGGTTATGGTGCACAAGGTGGCAGTGCTAAAGATATAGTTGCTTGCTTTGACGAAAATGGTCTGGGCGCCATCGTCAATTCGTCGCGCGCGATTATCTTTGCCTATCAAAAAGCGCAGTATGCCGACGACTATCAACAGGCGGCCCTACAGGCCGTGCAGGCGATGAAAAAGGACATCAATCAGCAGCTGATGGCAAATGATAAGTGGTATGGCAAATAATAGATAGGGGAGTAGCATGAAACAGAGTTACCAATGTAAGGTTTGTGCGCTGGATATGTTGACCGCTGATGTTTTTAGACTGACGATAGAACGACCGGCGGCGATTAAACAAATCAGCGCCGGTCAGTTTTTTCAACTCAAGGCAAAACAGCTGCCATATTTAAGACGGCCGATTAGCGTCAGTCAAATAACGGCTCAAACGCTGTCGTTTACGATTTTACTTAAGGGTGCCGGCACGCGTAGCTTGCAGCAGTTAAAAGTAGGCGATATGGTCGATCTATTGGGGCCGCTTGGCAATGGTTACCAAATTGATGCTGGTAACAAACGCATATTAATTATTGGTGCCGGCATTGGCGTGCCGCCGCAGGCCGTATTAATAGAAGAAATCGCACAGCAAAGTAATGCGCATATTAAAGTGCAGTTAGGCTTTCGCGATCAGCCCTATCTGGTTGACCGTTTTACAGCTTTAACTGATGATGTGACCGTGGCCTCAGAAAGCGGTAAAGCTGATTACCGGGGCTATGTAGTCGATTTAACCGAAAGCGTTTTACAGGCAGAAACATTTGATATGGTCTATGTATGCGGGCCGCCGATTGTCATTGAAATCGTCGCCGCTATGTGCAATGCTAAAAGTACGCCGGTTCAGTTGCTGATGGAGGCAAGAATGGCCTGTGGCGTCGGTGCTTGCATGGTCTGTGCTTGCAAGGTAAAGGCGGACAAGTCGGCAGAGGGCTATTGCTACAAGCGCGTTTGTAGCGATGGACCGGTTTTTTGGGGAAATGAGGTGTTGTTTGATGCCTAAAATTAATTTAACGGTTGACTTAAATGGCCTAGTCTTAAAAAATCCGATTACGGTGGCCTCGGGTACCTTTGGCTTTGGTAGGGAATACAGTGAGTATGTCGACTTAAACAATATCGGCGCAATTGCCGTCAAGGGATTAACCTTACAGCCCAAGTTGGGTAATCCGGCGCCGCGCGTTGCTGAAACACCCTGTGGTATGCTCAATTCAGTTGGTTTACAAAATCCCGGGCTAGACCACTTTTTGACGGTTGATTTACCCTGGTTGCAGCAGTTTGATACAAAAGTGATCGCCAATATCAATGCCACCAATATCGAAGAATACTGCGAGATTGCCGAACGGGCGTCGGTTGAAGGCGTCGCGTCGTTAGAACTCAATATCTCACCAACCCCGATTTGGTTTATAAAATTGTCAAACAAGTGCGCCAAGCGACGGGACATCATCTAATTGTAAAACTATCACCCAATGTGACAGATATAAAAACGATTGCCATTACCGCCGCTGAAGCCGGCGCCGACTGCTTGTCGCTCATCAATACCGTTACCGGTATGTCAGTCGACATCGCCAGCAGAAAACCAATCTTGGCGCGCGGCATCGGTGGGTTGAGCGGTCCGGCGGTTAAACCGATTGCCCTCAAAATGGTCTATCAGGTTGCCAGTGTCGTCGACATACCGATTATTGGCATGGGCGGCATCGCGAGTTACCAAGATGCACTGGAATTTATCATCGCCGGCGCGACGGCCATATCGATTGGCACCGCTAATTTTAACAATCCAAAAGTAACCGAGCAAGTGCTGAC
>PDWI01002141.1_pt1 | contig 30205 bp, 30 predicted proteins | sample 1430891 | NCBI WGS metagenome assembly PDWI01 (sample SAMN01162508, study PRJNA174530) | Oral metagenome, whole genome shotgun sequencing project. | biome: Marine environment; feature: Marine mammal; material: Swab sample of the gingival sulcus; isolation source: swab sample of gingival sulcus... | reverse complement strand
ATAATTTATAAAACCTATTCTTTCATTATGAATATCATCTCTCTGATTAAGTTTTTTTAAATCTTTTTCTAATTGTGCTAATTCTTTTATTTGTTTTTCATCTAATTTTTCTAACGATTTTAACTTTTTAAATTCTGCTTTCTTATCTAAATATTTTTGAAAAATCTCACTGTTTTCTTGTCTTTCAAATTTAAAAGAAAATACTCCATCTACATAGTCATCTATTTTTCTATCATTTGTTGATAATTCTTTTATTACTTCTCCTTTTTTATCATAAGCTGTGACTTCTAAATTTTTAGCTAGATTTCTTGTATTATTATCCCTTATAATATATGTAAAAATACGTCTTGCAGAATTTTTAAATGCAGAAGTAGTATAAAAATTTTTTTCAGAAAATCCATTATTAACATATTTATAATTATCAAGATAATATAACGATGATAACCCAAACGAAAATATTAGAAAGAATAAAATCATACTTAAAATTACTCTATTTACTATTTTATATTCTTTATTTTTCAATTTTGTATCCAATTCCCCACACCACCTTTAAATATCTAGGTCTATTTGGCTCAATTTCAATTTTTTCTCTAATTCTACGTATATGTACTGAAACAGTATTATTCACATTGTATGCTTCTTCTTTCCACACACGCTCATAAATTTCATCTATTGAAAATACTCTTCCTGCATTTTTTATTAATAATTCCAATATTTGAAATTCTATTGAAGTGAGATTTATAAAATCGCCATCAACCTTTGTCCATTTTTCTTTACTATTTAACTCTAAAGTTCCTACTTTTATTACATCATCTGATATACTTATACTGCCCAAATTTGTATATCTTCTAATTTGTGATTTAACCCTTGCGACAAGTTCTATTGGATTGTATGGTTTAGTTATATAATCATCCGCACCATAGTTTAAACCAATTATTTTATCAGTATATTCTGACTTAGCAGAAAGCATAATCACAGGTATATTATAATTTCTTCTTACCTCAAGAAGCGTACTAATTCCATCTCTTTTAGGCATCATAATATCAAGAATTATAAGATGAATATCATCTTGTTCATTGATAATTTTAAGAAGTTTATCACCGCCTGTAACTTTTATAGTATTATATCCATCTTGCTCTAATAAAATTGAAATGGCATTAACTATATCAATATCATCATCACAAATAAGTATATTATATTTCACTTTACCTCCTTTAAATAGAATTATAAATGGTATATATTAAGAATATTATCATATATTTCTTAAATTTTTCTTAATTTTATTAAAAAATAATTAATACAAATAACAACATAAATTATAAATCAAAAAGAAAATTTCAAAATATGATATACTATATAAAAGGAGAAATACTATGTATGATAGCTATATATTAAATGATATTATAAATTTAATTAAAAAAAATATTTTAGGAATGCATGTTCAAAAACTATATTCTAGCTCAAACAAAGAATATTCAATAAAATTTTCATCTAATAAATATATAAAAATCAATCTATTTGGTGACAAAAGCTATATAAATTATTTAGAAAACAAATCTACATTAGAAACAGAAGAAAGCACAATGCTTATATATTTAAAAAAAATATTACAAGGATCTAAATTAACAGATATACAGCAATTAAATTTTGATAGAATAGTGATGCTTGAATTTTTAGGAAAAAATGATGTATTTGATAAGCAAATATACAAAATATATTTAGAACTTATGGGACGTCATTCAAATCTTATAGTAACAGATGAAAAAGACTTTATTTTGCAAGCATTAAAATACACTCCAAGAGAAATTGATAGTGAACGAGCTATTTTATATAAAAACAAATATATAATTCCTACCGATAACAAAATAAATCCTCTACAATCAACACAAGTATACAATTCATTAGAATATAATAATATAAAGGGATTTCATAAAAAATTAAATGATATAATAATTGACAATAAACTAGAAAATAATTCATTAAAGGAAATATCAAATTTTATAATAAATAGTAAAAAATACTATATACACATAAAAAATAATAATATATATGATTTTTACAAATTAAAAAATTCTAATTATGAAAATATTGAATATCCAAATATATCAAATATGATTGAAAGTTACTATATTGATAGCAGTATAAAAAATAAATTCAATAGTCAAAGGCAGAATTATATAAAACTGCTTAATATTAAATTAAAATCATTAAAAAGCAAATTAAAAAAATTAGATAACGAATTATATAAAGCAAATAATGCTGATGAATTTAAAATAAAAGCTGAATTATTACAAGCATACCAATATGAATTAAATAACCATAAATCATCTATTACTGTACTTAATTATTATAATAATGAAGAAATAAAAATAAAAATAGACACGAATAAATCTATTATTCAAAACTCAAATATATACTATAAAAAGTTTAATAAACTTACAGCTAGTAAAAGAAAAAAAATAGAACAGATTGAAATTACAAAAGAGCAAATCGAACATATTGATAAACTTATATACGACTTAAATACTATTGAAAATTCAGCAGAACTTTATGAGGTAGTAGAAGAACTTACCAAATATAATTTTATAAATAAATCAAAAAAGAAAATGAGTAATAAAAAAAGTTTGCCACATAAATTTATTGTAAATGATACTACCATATTAGTTGGTAAAAATAATAAACAAAATGATAAATTAACATTTAAGACAAAGATTAAGGACTATATATGGCTTCATGCTAAAGATATTCCAGGTTCGCATACAATTATATTTAAAAAATATGATGAAATAGATGAAGATACATTAATAAAAGCTGCAAAACTTGCTGCATATTACTCAAAAGCAAAAGGATCTAATAATGTACCTGTAGATTATTGCAAGCTAAAAGATGTTAAGAAAAAGGCTGGTGCAAAACCTGGTTTTGTAAATTATTTTAATCAAAAAACAGTATATGTAAAACCAACAGAATATATTTTATTAAAAGAAAATGAGCAATCTTAAACAGAATTGCTCATTTATTATTTTCACGTTATTTATTTAAAAATTTACCATACAATTATGCGTTCCTCTGGTTTTAAATACATTTCATCACCTTCTTTTACATCAAAAGTAGAATAAAAATCATCCATGTTACGAGGTTGCATATTAGCACGAAGTTTTGTTGGTGCATGAACATCAACTTTTAATAAATATTCCATATATTCATCTCTACCTTTAAAAGACCATACTCTAGCCCAATTAATAAATAACTCCTCTAAAGAATAATTTTCTTTTTCTTTTAAACAAGCAATAGCACATGCAAGTCCACCCACATCAGCTAAGTTTTCAGAAACAACAAGCTGACCATTAACTTTACCACCATACATTTCAATGCCATCAAATTGTTCAATCATTTTATTTGTAAACTCTTTAAACTTTTTAAAATCTTCTTCACTCCACCAATTATTTAGATTTCCATTTTCATCAAAATTTGCACCATTGTTATCAAAAGCATGTGAAATTTCATGTCCAATAACAGCACCTATTCCACCAAAATTCTTACTAACAGATTGATTCAGACTATAAAATGGTTCATTTAATATAGCTGCTGGGAAACATATAGAATTTGCACTAGCATTATAAAAAGCATTCACCATACAAGCAGGCATATACCAAAGTGTATGATCAACTTTTTCATTATATTTATTCATATTATCTTTTACAAATTTCTTTTTATTATCTATATAATTTTCATACATACTTAAATTATCATCATAAGTTATAGTCTTATAAACTTCTGGAACACTATCAGGATATGCCATTAAAACCTTCATTGTAGAAAGCTTTAATATAGCCTTTTCTTTTGTAGAATCTTGTAACCAAGTATTATTAGTCAAACGCTTTTTATACATATTAAGTAAATCATCAACTAAATTATAAATATCTTTTTTAGCTTCTTCACCAAAATACTTTTTACCATAATATATACCTACTACTTGTGAATACAGTTCCATTGCCTTAATATAAGCAAATTTTTCTAATTTTTCTATTTCTTCTACTCCACTTATCGCTTTTGAAAATTTTGAAGCAATGTATCTTAATTCTTCATCAAATAAGTCACTAACTGAGTATATAAATTTACTTAATAATAATGACTTTATTTCTTCTAAATTATCTAATGTAAATAATTTACTAAAGTTCTCAAAAAACTTTGGTTGCGTAATAGAAATTTCTCCTAAAGGCTTATTAATAAGGTTCTTAATAATTAATTCAAAATCAACTAAATCGCTATACTTATTTATTTCTTCTATTGTTGTAGGATTATATAACTTAACATAATCAGCTAGTTCAACAGAACTTCTAACATATTCAACTATTTTTTCATCAAGTTTTAATGTATTATCTAAAATATAATCTACATTTTCAATATTAAATTTATAAAAAATTTCTTTCATCATATCAGTATATACATTTAATAATTTTATTTTTTTATCATCATCTTGATAATATTCTTTACTTGGCAAAATATTTTTTGTAACATCCAAATATAGTATATTTAAATTTGAATCTTTAAAACTAGGCTCTATTTCCATATCTATAAGAGATGATATACCCATTTCAGTAAATTTAATAATAACCTTATTTAATGATTCCTTTGAATTTATACTTTGAATTTCATTAATCATATCAAAAACAATGTGATTATCTGTTATACTACGATTTTTATTATCAACTATTGAGCGATAAAATCTTAAATAATTTACCATTTCATCTGATACAAACTCATCATCAAAATTTAATGTTTTAAAATCATGCAATAACTGCTTTTCAATATCCATATCAATCTTTGCAAATGCACCCATAGATTTACGGTCACTAGGTATTTCCATTTTTTCTAAATAATCTTTGTTTACTGCTTCATACAAATCTGTTTTTATTAGATTTTTATTAATCATATTACCCCCTACTTAATTCTTGTTTTATCCATTTTTAAATAATTTAATATTTTATTAAACTCTTCTCCAGCATCCTTATTATACTCTACATACTTCTCTGTTCTAAATTCTTTAAATCCAAGTGTTCTGGCATGAAGAAGCTGAGAAGATAGATTAAATTTTTCTTTCTTTATTCCATAAGTTTTATCACCAACAATACTATGTCCAATACTCTTTAAATGAACTCTAATTTGATGTGTCCTACCCGTAAAAAGCTCACACTCAACAAGGGTATAATTATTAAAATTTTCTAACACTCTAATCTTTGTTTTTGCATATCTTCCATCTAAATTAATGGCCATTTTTTTTCTATCATTTTTATCTCTACCAATAGGCTTTTCTATTACTAAATCATTTTTTAAAACACCATTTATAATTGCGATATATCTTCTGTTTATATCGTGAATTTTAAATAGATTACTAAAATAATTATGCGCTTCATTATTTTTAGTTATAAGAAGAACTCCTGTTGTATCCTTATCCATACGATGAACAATGCCAGGTCTATTTATACCATTTATACTAGATAATTTTTTACAATGATACATAAGTGCATTTACAAGAGTCCCATCACTATGTCCTGCAGATGGATGTACAACCATATCATTAGGCTTATTTACTATTAAATAATCATCATTTTCAAAAATTATCTCTAAAGGTATATCCTGAGCTACTATATCCAAATCCTTAGATTTAGGCAAGGTGATACTAATAGTATCACCTTCCACTAATTTATAGCTCTTTTTTATATTCTTTTCATTTACCTTAATATTATTTGTATCTATTAAATTTTGAATATAATTTCTACTTAAATCTAATTCTTTATTTAAATAAACATCAAGTCTAGTCTCAAAACACTCTTTATACGTTAGCTTTTTCAATTTTCACCCTTACGCTTTGTTCATTTAATTCTAAATCATCGCCATCATTTTCAATAATTTCAACACTTAATGCAAGCACTTCATTTGAAATATAGTCTGTGTGAACTTTAATTGCTTCTTCAAACTCTAAAGAACTCTTAACATAAAGTTTTATTCTATCTGCAACCTCAAGTCCCTTATTCTTTCTAATTTGTTGAACATTTGATATAAGTTCTCTAGCATATCCTTCATATATTAAATCTTTATCTAATTTTTTATCAAGAATAACAAATAATTTACCATTTGTAGAAACTGTATAATCCTCTTTAGCACTAACTCTTATATCTAAATTTTCTGAATTAACTTCTAAGTCAACATCTCCAACTTTTAACACAACTTTATTTCCAGCATTTATATTAGAAATGATATCATTTGCATTTTCTTCCTTTAAAACTTTTTGTAAAAGACCTATGTTTTTACCTAATACTGGACCTAAGACTCTAAAATTAGGCTTTATTTCATAATTCATATATTCACTTACATCAGATATAAACTCAATTTCTTTTACATTAAGCTCTTCTAAAATGATATATTCAAATCCAGATATTAAATTTTTATTTTTACTATCTAAGTAAACAGCTTTTAATGGCTGTCTTACTTTTAATGAAACAGATTCTCTTGCAGCTCTACCTAAAGTTACTATTTCTCTTACAATTTCCATTTTTTCTTCTAGTTCTGCATTAATAAAGTCATTATTAGCAACTGGATAATACTCTAAATGAACAGATTCCTTATCCGTTAAATTTCTATAAATTTCATCACTTATAAATGGACAAAGCGGTGCTATTAATTTAACTACTCCAACCAAAAGCTCATAAGTCGTTAAATAAACAGACTCTTTATCGCTGTCCATATCTTTCCAGAATCTTCTTCTACTTCTTCTAATATACCAATTAGAGAAATCCTCATTAATAAATTCTTGAACTTTTCTTGTCACTTTTGTTAAATCATATTCATCAAAATCTTTAGTTACTTCAATTACTAAAGAATTAAACTTACTAATAATCCACTTATCAAGCTCACTTCTATTTTCATAAGCTACATTTAACTTAGACGCATCAATTCCATCATTATTTGAATACAATATAAAGAAATTATAAATATTTTTTAATGTATTAAAAAATTTACTAATTACTTCTTTTATTCCATCTTTATCAAATTTCGTTGGTGACCAAGCTGGAGATACATAACTTAAATACCATCTAACTGCATCTGCACCATATTTTTCAAATAATTCAAATGGATTTTCAGTATTACCTTTAGATTTTGACATCTTCTTACCATTTTTATCTAGTAATAAATCATTTACTAAAACATTTTTATATGGACTTTCTCCCATTACAAATGTTGAAATTGCAAGTAGTGAATAGAACCATCCTCTTGTCTGATCAATTCCCTCACAAATAAAATCTGCTGGAAAAAATTCTTTTATATTATCTTTATTTTCAAACGGATAATGAAGCTGTGCAAAAGGCATTGCACCTGAATCAAACCATACATCAACTACATAATCAACTCTATTCATTTTTTCATTACATTTTTCACAATTTATAACTACATTGTCAACATAAGGTCTATGCAATTCAATTTCATCTATTTTTTCTATAGATAATTTTTTTAACTCTTCTTTTGAACCAACAGCTATCTGATGTTCACAACCTTTACATTGCCATATATTAAAAGGCGTTCCCCAATATCTACTTCTTGATATTGCCCAATCTTTTATATTTTCTAACCAATTACCAAATCTCTTTTCTCCTACATGATCTGGATACCAATTTACTTTTTTATTATTTTTTACTAACTCTTGTTGCAACTTTGTTATTTCAATATACCATGATGGATGAGCATAATATAAAAGTGGTGTATCACATCTCCAACAATGTGGATAATTATGGTTCATTCTTTGTTTTTTATACAATTTACCATTTTCTTTAAGCCACTTTACTATCTCAATATCTGCATCCATTACAAACATACCTTCCCAAGGTGTTGCAGTATATTTACCCTCTTCATTAACAGGCTTTAAAACTGGAGCATCATATTTTCTCCCTAAATTATAGTCATCTTCACCAAATGCAGGTGCACTATGAACAATTCCTGTACCATCTTCTGTTGTAACATAATCTCCAAGAGTAACAAAATATGCCTTTTTATCAGGTTTTACAAAATCCATTATTGGCTCGTATTCTATATATTCTAAGTCTTTTCCAATCATAGTATCAAGAATTTGAACATCATCTCCCATAACCTTATTTACTAAATTTTTAGCAATTATATATGTATATTCGTTTTGTTTAACTCTTACATATTCAACATCTGGATGTACTGTAAGAAGAACATTTGATGCTAATGTCCATGGTGTTGTTGTCCAAACTAAGAAATATTCATCCTTATCTTTTCTCTTAAATGCAACATAAACTGTTTCTTGAGCAACATCTTTATAACCCTGTGCAACTTCATGAGAAGCTAGTCCTGTTCCACATCTAGTACAAAATGGTAAAATTTTATGCCCTTCATATATTAAACCTTTATTAAAGAATTCCTTTAATATCCACCATACAGACTCAATATAATCATCTTCTAAAGTAACATAAGGATTATCTAAATCTATTAAATATCCCATTCTTTCTGTCATTTCTCTCCACATAGATTCATATACAAATACTGACTCTCTACATTGTTTATTAAATTTCTCTATTCCATACTTTTCTATATCTTGTTTATTTTTTAATTTAAGTTTTTTCTCTACTTCAATTTCAACTGGAAGACCATGTGTATCCCATCCAGCTTTTCTATTTACTTTAAAACCTTTCATAGTTTTATATCTACAAACAGAATCTTTTAAACTCCTTGCTATAACATGATGAAGTCCCGGTTTACCATTTGCTGTTGGTGGCCCTTCATAAAAAACAAAATTCTTATTTTCTTTTCTAACATCTATTGTTCTTTTTAATAAATCTATTTGGTTCCAATATTTAATCTGATTCAATTCAGATTCATTTACATTTTTACCATACAACTCTCTATACATTTTTCCTCCTAAAAATAAAAAAGCATAAGCAAGGGACGCTAAAAATAGCGCGGTTCCACCCTAATTGCCTACGGCCTCTTTAAAAATTTATTACTCATTAGTGATAATTTTTTTATTACTATCTCTCAGCATATAATAGCTCTCTGTATTACTAAAAAAATCTTGTCTAAATCAACGCATATATTAAATAACACTTCTTACCAAAGTCCTCATAATTTCAATAAATATATAAAACATTATTGGCGAAAAATCAAGCATCGCCATAGACTTTGGGTTAAATCTCTTAAATGGTTCTAAAAACGGATCGGTAACCGTATATATAAACATAACAATAGGATTTGATAAATCCCTTACAAAAAATGATAAAACTACTCTAACAAATACTAACATTTCTATATATTTTAGAAGATCTTCTATCATATATCCTATTTGTGAATAACTAACCATTGAACTTTCCATTATAATCTGGATCGCTCTCCACCTCTACATGATTTAAAACATCAACTCCTGATGGAACAACTAAAAAGATTTCATTTGCAATCTTCTTAATTTCAGCATTTAGTGCGTAAGCCCCTCCTTCACACGCTTTAAGAATATTTGCACTAGTAAAATCTTCTGTAGCTTCAAAATTAATTATAACTGGGAAACCATCTTTTATATCATCAATAATTGATGTTGTTTCTGCATAATTAATTGGAGAATATTTACAAATAGTCATTTTCTTATTTTCTTTAGAGGTGCTATTTGTAACCTCTTCTTTTACTGGTTTAAAAGTTTTATTATATATAATAGAATCTTTAACAGAAGAATTACCTCCAATAAATTTACTCTTCTCACTATTAGTTATATATGATGATTTTTTCTCATCAGAACTATATTTATTATCACTCTTACTACTGTCTGTAATTTCATTATTAGATTCCATTACATCATCATTTAATCCAAAAAAATATTTCATTTTATCACCAAAATTACTCATTATTTCCTCCCGAAAAAAGTGCTCGCCCAATTCTTACCATATTTGATCCACATTTGATTGCAAGCATATAATCATTACTCATACCCATTGATAAATACTTCATATATACATTATTATAATTGTTATTTTTATAATAGTCAAAGAGAAGTTTCATCTTTTTAAAATAACTTTCAAGTTCATCTTTATTTTCTGTAAACGGTGCTATTAGCATAAATCCCTCTACCTTCAAATATTTAAGTGTTGAAATTTCATATATTACTTGATCTAATTCATCCTCCATAACTCCATATTTTTGAGGTTCTTTAGCAATATTTATCTGTATTAAAACACTTTGAATTACATCTTTTTTTTGTGCTTCTTTATTTATTTCTCTAGCTAACCTTATAGAATCAATAGAATGAATTAAATCAACTATTCCAACTATATATTTTACCTTATTTCGTTGAAGATGTCCAATAAAATGTATGTTTACATCGCCATTTATTTTATCATATTTTTCAAGTAAAATCTGAACTTTATTTTCTGCTATATCTGTAACACCTAATTCTATTATATTATTTATCGTTTCAATGTTTTCATTTTTTGTTACAGCAATTAATTTAGCTCCATTAATTTCATTTTTTATTTTAGATAAATTATTCATTAAAATACTCTTCTTTAGGCTCTTTTAAAATATCATCATACAATTTTAAAGTATTTATTATAACTAATTCTTTATTTTCATTATAATAATTAAATGTATCAACAGAAACACAAACTTTATCACCAACGGTTGCTAGTCTATTTATTCTCTTAAATATAATTGTATTATCTTCACCTAGAACCTGAACTCCTTCTTTTAAATCACGTTTAATAATAGATTTTTTATCTATTATTATTCCCTCTTTTTTTACTGGTATTATTTTAATATCTTTTATTTTATTACCAAACATTCCCTCTATTTCATTTATTAATAAATATTGAAGTAGTATTTTATCACCAACTTCTAATTTATTAATCAAAGCAGCACTTAAAACCTTACCCTCTATAACTATATCAATTCTAGAATCTTTTTGGAATAATTCGCTTTTATCTTTATCTATGTTTAAAAGTAAATATGCTCTTGAGTTATCAGACACTCTTATAAAATGCTCATTTCCAGAAATATTCATTTTCTTTTCTACAGCATACTTTTTTTGAATTTTATTATAATCTAGTATATACATATTTTTTAAATACATAATCGGATCAAAAACACTTGTTTTTAAACTTACTATACCTGCACCTTTAGAATATACTATTGTACTACCATCTTTTTCTTTTGAAGTATCTAATACTACTTTGTTTTCAAACAAAGTATTTTTCTTACCTAATGAATTTAAAACAGGATATAAATTTTCAAGTTCTTTTTTTGCTTGATTTTCCGATTTTATATTTTTTTCTTTTCTAAAAAATACTATTTGCTCTTGAATTGTATTTATCTTATCTCTAATTTTCTTAACATTAACTATATAATCATTATATTCAATTTCTTTATCTTCTTTTTTTGCTTCTTTTTCGTCTGCTGATGTTATTTTTGCAAGCGGAGTATTTGCTTCAACTCTTTGACCTTCATTTACTAAATACTCTACTTTGCCCGATGAACTAGAACCTATAATATCCTCATTAGAAATAATATAACCTTTTGTATCTAATTCATATTTTAAAGTACCGATTTCTGCTTCATAAGTTTTATATGTTTTAGAAAAAAAACCTAAATAATTAATAATAACTAAAACAAAAATTAATACAAAACCCCATAAAAAAATTTTTTTAAAAAATGTTTTCATTACTCTTCCCTATACTCACGTAACATAAGTTTATCTATCAAGCCATTCATATCCCTATCATTATACAACAAATCATAAAGTAAAGAGAATAATGGCAATTCAATTTCTTTATTTTCTGCAATTTCTATAACAGCTTTGAGTGTATAGTATCCTTCTACTACCATCCCCACTTTATTTATTGCATCTTCAACTGAAAATCCCATACCTATATACTCTCCAAATTTTCTATTTCTAGAATGTTTAGATGTACAAGTAACTATTAAATCTCCAAAACCACTTAACCCTAAAAAAGTATTAAATTTAGCTCCATATATTTTTGAAAATTTAACAATTTCATTCATTCCTCTAGTCATTATTGCTGCATTAGTATTATCTCCAAAACCAAGACCAATAGAAACTCCAACCAATATAGCGACAATATTTTTTATAGCGCCTGCTAATTCAACGCCCAAAATATCATTAGATCTATATAGCCTTAACTTATTTGATGAAATTTCAAGCTGTATTTTTTTTACTAAGCACTCATCTTTTCCAGCTACAACAACAGCTGTAGGCATAGACTTTATAACTTCCTCAGCATGAGACGGTCCACTAATAACAAGTATATTTTCTTCATTAGTAACTTCTGATACAATTTGACTCATAAATTTTTTTGTTTTTATATCTATACCTTTACTAAGTATAATTATCTTTTTGTTGCCTAAAATATCTCTATTTGAATATACAAACTCTCTAATACTTTGAGATGATATCGCAATTATAACAACATCATTTTCAGTAATATCATTTAAACTATTAGTCCATTTTATACTAGAATTTAAGTTAAAATCTGGCAAATACTTTTTGTTTATTCCAGTTTTTTTTATCTCATCTATTACATTTTTGTTTCTACCGTATATTGTAACATTTTTATCAATACTTGAAAGATAATTTCCAAAAGCACAAGCCCAACTACCGCTTCCTACTATGAAAAAATTAGTCATCTCTTTTACCTTTTTCTTTTACATCAAAAACTATAGGTGTTCCATTAAAATCATATCTTTGTCTAATTTTATTTTCTAAATATCTAAGATATGAAAAATGCAAATGTTTTTTATAATTAATAAATAGAACAAATTTAGGTGGATTTATATCAACTTGTGCACAATAATAAACTCTAAGTTTACTACCACCCTCACTCATATTGGAATTTAATAATATGGCCTCAGAAATTAGGTCATTTAATTGTCCTGTACTTATTCTACGATTTCTATTTTCTTGTATTAAATCAAGATATTCTATTATTTTATTAGTCCTATTTTTATTAAGTACACTAACCATTTCTATTAAAGCATATTTTAAAAATGCAAATTCATTATAAAAATCTTCTTTCCATAATTTATATGTTTTATTCTCTTTTTCAATTAAATCCCACTTATTAACTAATACTAAAATACCCTTTCCATTATTATGAGCATATCCTATTATTCTCTTATCTTGCTCACTAAAGCCTTCTTTTGCATCAACAACAAGTATTGCTATATCACTTCTTTCTATAGCATAATAACTTCTTATAACAGAATACGATTCTATTTCTTCTTTTACTTTATTCTTTTTTCTTATTCCTGCTGTATCTGTAAAAATATATTTTTTACCATTAATTTCTATAAGTTCATCTATTGCTTCTCTTGTAGTACCTGCTATATTTGAAACTATTGCTCTATCATCTCCTGACAATACATTTAGTAAAGAACTCTTTCCTACATTTGGCTTACCTACAATGGCAACTCTTAAAGCATCCTCATCATAATCTGAATCTTCTACATATTCAAAACATTCAACAACTTTATCTAATACATCACCAAAATTTAAATTATTTATAGAACTAATTCCCATAGGCTCATATCCAAGTTTATAAAACTCATATATATCATTTATATTCTTAAAATTATCAATTTTATTTACTAATAAAATAACTTTTTTCTTTGAACGCCTTAATAACTTTCCAAGCTGTTCATCAGCACTTGTAAGTCCATCTTTAGCATCGACCATAAATAATATTACATCAGAAAAATTAATAGCAATTTCAGCCTGTTTCTTTATTTCATTTGTTAAATTATCCTTAGAATTAAATTCTATTCCTCCTGTATCAATTATAGTAAAAACATTATCTAGCCAAGATGCCTCAGCATAAACTCTATCCCTTGTAACACCAGGTGTGTCCTGCTCAATAGATATTCTTTTACCCACTATTTTATTAAAAAATGTACTCTTACCTACATTAGGTCTTCCAACAACACAAACAACTGGCTTTGCCATATACTCCTCCGTATTAAAATATTAAACATTATATATAAACGCAATATTTCTTCCTGATTTTTGTTTATCTCTTCTATATGAATGTAATTTTTTGTCATCATAAGTACACCTACTATCAATTTTTATATTTGATGTAGGTATAACACTCTTTATTATATCATAATTGTATTTTTTTAAATCAAAATAAATTTTATTATTTACATTATAAAAATATTTCAGCTCAAAATTTTTGATAAACTCCTCTTGAACTTCATAATTTTGCCATTTTATACACGGCCCAATCTCTACTAGAATATCATCAACTTTTACACTATATTTACTTTTTATAATATCAATAACTTTTAATGAAATATTTAACTTAGAACCTCTCCACCCAGAGTGAGCAAGTGCAATAATATTTGTATTTTTAACATAGAAATATATAGGCATACAATCAGCAAATGTCCCAGTTAAAACAACATCCCTGCTATTAGTAATCATCGCATCTGTACTATTATAAACATCCATTTTATTAATAATTTCAACATTATTAGAATGCACCTGTTCCATAAATACAATTCTTTTATTCAAATAATAAGAAGATATTTTTTTTAAATTTTTTTTATTAAAAACACCTTCATTTCCCATTTCTTTTCCAACAAATCCAAAACGTACTTTATTTTTTTTCATTTACAACCTTTTTTACTTCTTTTGCAAAAGCATCAATATCATCAAAAGATTTATATACAGATGCAAATCGAACATAAGCAATTTTATCCAATTTTTTTATTTCCTTCATTATGTATTCACCAATCTTATCCGATTTAATTTCTCTTGTAAAATCGTTAATTAACTCTTGTTCTATCTTATTTGCTAAAAGTTCTATATCTTTTATTTTAACAGGCCTTTTGTAACAAGCTCTAATTACTCCATTAATTATTTTGTTTCTATCAAATGTTTCTCTACTTCCATCTTTTTTTATTATAATAATTTCTTCATTTTTTATTGTTTCATAAGTAGTAAATCTTTCAGCACAATCTTCACACTCTCTTCTTCTTCTTATAGAAAGTCCATCATTTGTTGCTCTTGAATTTACAACCTTCAAATTATTATTAGAACAAAAAGGACATAGCATAAACTCCTCCTTAAAAAAATAAAGGCCTACCGACCTCTATTTACTTTTTAAAAAACTTGGTAATTCGTCTTCTTTACTTTCCCATAATCTTCTTGCATCAGCATCATTTGGAATATTTACTTCTTCTCTTGTATTATTTTGTGGTAACTCTTTTGTATCTTTTAAAGAATGATATTCATTTTCCTGACTTGCAAAATATTTTTTGCTAAATCTTTTTGCTTTTTGATTATTAAAACCTGTAGCAATTACTGTAATCTTTATTTCATCATTTAATGTATCATCTATAGATGTACCATAAATAACCTCTGCATCTTGATTTGCAAGATTTGTTATAAGTTTAAGTGCTTCATCAGTTTCATGAAGACCTATCGTATTGTTTCCAGTAACATTTACTATAAGCCCTGTTGCACCTTGGATCGTTGTATTTAATAAAGGACTTTCTACAGCAAGTTTTGCAGCATCTAATGCTCTTGTCTCACCTTTACCCGCACCAATACCCATGTGTGCCATTCCACCATCTTTCATTATTGTACAAACATCAGCAAAGTCTAATGAAATAAGACCTGGATTAGTAATCAAATCAGATATACCTTGAACACCTTGTCTTAAAACATCATCTGCTACTTTTAAGGCATCCATTAAAGATGTCTTTTTATCAACTATTTCTAATAATTTATCATTTGGTATAGTAACCAATGTATCAACTTTATCTTTTAATCTTTCGATACCAAGTTCAGCTTGATTCATTCTTTTCTTACCTTCAAAAGCAAAAGGTTTTGTTACAACACCAACTGTTAAGGCATTTACCTCTTTTGCAATCTCAGCAATAACTGGAGAAGCACCTGTACCTGTTCCACCTCCCATACCGCAAGTTACAAAAATTAAATCCGCACCTTCTAAAGCTAATCTTATATCTTCTCTTGACTCTTCTGCTGCTCTTTCACCAATTTCTGGTTTTGAACCAGCACCAAGTCCCTTTGTAATTTTTTCTCCTATTTGAATCTTATTTTCTGTTTTAGTAAGAGCTAAATCTTGCTTATCCGTATTAACAGCGATAAATTCAACACCTTCTAGCTTAGCATCAACCATTCTGTTTATAGCGTTATTTCCACCGCCACCAACTCCAACAACTTTAATAACTGTAAAGTTAGTATTCTTAGAACTACTTTCTATATCAAACATCATTTCCTCCTAAAAACTATATTATATATATTATGTCAATCATTGTATCACTATTTAGTAAAAATTTCTACTTTTTTTTAAAAAAAATAAAATTATTTATAAAAAAACTGTTTTAAAACAATTTCAATTTTCTTATATTTTATTGCAAAACAAATAAAAATAAAAAAATAAGTAGAACTATCTACTTATTTTTTTTGTAGAAGATACAATCATAATATAAATACACTATTGTTTTTTATTATTTTTATCCTCTTTTTTCTTTTCTATAAATGGTTGATAAATAACACTATTATTATTGTATATTTTTATCACTCCCTTATTTACTTTTTGTTTTTTAAGATTTTCATACACACTCATAAATAATGTAAATTTATTACTTATATCACCCTTTTTACCAAAGTCAACATAATATTCTTTATTTATGTAAAATATTAATGAATTATTTTTATATGTAACTTCTCCATCAAAAATATCTGTCATCTTTAATAACAAACTCAATTTTTTTGCTTTCTCTAACATAAGTACAGGCTTAACAGTAATTAGTTTACCTTTTTCATATTCACTCGCATTAAATCCCTTAAATAAAGGCAATGATTCTTTTCTTTTATCCAAAACATCAATAACAACATCTTCATTACTTATAACAATATATTTAGAATCTAACTCTATTTGACCAACTGCTTTTCTTTCATTTATTGATATACTTATTGTATTTGGATATTTTTTTTCAATTATTAAACTTTCTATATACTCACTTTTTAAAAGTTTGTCTCTTAACTCGCCTCTTCTTAATAAAAATATATTTTTATTTTCATACTCTTTTAAAATAGATTTTACTTTTAAATTAGAAAATTTAGTACCTGTTACATCAAAATTATTTACTTTAAAAAATTTAGAAAAGAATAATATATATATAAATAATGTAATCGTCAAAATTATTGATAAAAAAATTAATGCTTTCTTCATTCATCACTCTCCTAGTATAATACTATCAGCTATTATAGCAGCAGCACCTAATAAAGCTAAATTACTTGAATTATAAGCCATTTTCTTTCTAAGCTCATTATCTTTAATTAAATCATTTAAAATTTCATAAGTTTTATCTTCTAATAGTTCATTATCTCTTATTACAAATGATGCTTCTGCCTTTTTATAACTCATAGCATTATACATCTGATGATCATTTACAACATTAGAAGATGGAACTAAAATACTTGCCACACCTACTGTAGATATCTCTGATAATGTAATAGCACCACTTCTTGATACAACAATGTCAGCAGAAGCATAATAATCATTAATATTATCTAAATACTCAAATACTTTAAGATTTTTTATTCCAGAAAGTTTATCTTTATAATATTTATAATATGATTTACCAGTAGCATGGTACCATATTATATTTTTGTTACTATCTATAAATGTCTTTGAATTATATACAAAATCATTTAGTATCTGGCTTCCACCACTACCTCCAATGGAAAGTATTACAACCTCATCATTTATTCCTAACTTCTTTCTTGATTCGTCTTTTGAAATATTTTTAAAAGATTTTCTCATAGGATTTCCAGTAATCTCTATCTTATTTCTTGGTATTTTAAATTTATCAATACTATCTGAATAAGAAACAAATACTTTACTAGCAAATTTTGCAAAAAAAGCATTTGCCATTCCTGGTATTGAATTTTGCTCATGCAAAAGTATTTTTTTTCTTAAAATTATTGCCGCTAGCATAACTGGGCCAGTAACATAACCACCTGTTCCAAGGACTACATCAGGCTTAAACTTTAACATCTTTTTCATAACCTTAAAACTACTAAATATTAACTTTATTGCTGAAAAAACTTTTACAAAAAAACTTTTCCCATTAAATACATAAGAATTTATAGGAAAAAATTTTATTTTCTTATTTCTTGCCGTTCTTTGTTCTATAGAATTTCTAGAACCAATATATAATATCTCGGTATTAGGTTCTCTTTCAATAATTTCTTCTATAATCGCTATGGCTGGATATATATGTCCTCCCGTTCCTCCTCCTGTAACAATTATTTTCATTTATAAACCTCCATTCTATAAACACTAAGCACAACTCCTATTAACATAGCTAACACAAGCATATTTGTTCCACCATAACTAACAAATGGTAATGGAATACCAGTCGGAGGCATAATACCTATGGTTGTTCCTATATTAATTAAAATTTGCATTGATATTGTTACAGCCACACCAAAACACAACATTTTTGAAAATTGATTTTTTGACTGTATAGCAACCGAAATTATATTAGAAACTAATATCAAGTATAGTGTTAATATAACAACAACTCCTATGAAACCATACTCTTCCCCAAGAGTTGAAAAAATAATATCATTATGTGCATGTGGAATATATAATTTATTAAATATAGACCTACCAACTCCTACACCAAAAAAACCACCAGATGAAACTGCAAGTATTCCATATTTAATTTGATCTGCAGCTTTAGTAACATCTTGTAATCCATTTTTTAAAGACTCCAATCTTCCAACTCTATATGCACCAGATAATATCAATAATGTTATTGGCACAACCATAACTGATGCAGAAACAATTAAATACCAAAGCGGCTCAAACCCAACAAACATAATTCCAACAAATATCATAAATAATATAATTGATGAAGATGTATCAGGTTGTAGATATGTAAGAAGCATGAAAATAAATGTTATCAAAAAATGTGCTACAAGAGCTAGAAATTTATTTTTTTTAGGCTTAAATCTAGATAATGTATAAGATAATGAAAATATTATTGCAATTTTTGCAGTCTCAACAGGCATAAATGTAAATTTACCAATTTTTATCCATCTAACAGCACCATTGACATCTGTTCCAAATATAAGTGTAACAATAGACAAAAATATTGCTATACTTGTTATACATGTAATAAAATATTTATTATCATAAATTCTATAATTTATAATCCAAAAGATTAAAAGTGTAACTGAGGATAACGCAATATATATCAAATGTCTATTTGAAAATTTAAAAGAATCATTATATGTATTTAAAGCACTATAAGAAGAAGCACTAAGTACAAGTAAATATCCTATAGCAAATAATATTAAAACTATTAAAAAGATCCAAACATCATTTCTCTTTCTCATTTAATTCTCCAATACAATTCCTTAAAATGTTCTCCTCTTTTTTCAAAATTATCATACATATCCCAACTAGCACAAGCAGGAGAAAACAAAATATCATAACCACTTTTTGCGATACTTAAAGCATCATCAAAGCATTCATCTAAGTTATTACAGATTTTATAATTATAATTTTTTTTATTTCTAAAAAACTCTTCTATTCTTTTTTTACACTCACCAAATATATATGTATATTCAATATTATTAGTTATATAATCAACTAATTCTGTAAAGTCCGAACCTTTCTCCATACCACCCATTATAAGTATTGTTGGCTTTTCTACAAATTTTATAGCAGGTATTGAAGATTCCGGATTTGTAGATTTAGAATCATTAATATATCTTATATTATTTTTCTCACCTAACACTTCATATCTATGATCTAAAGACTTATATTTTGATAATACATCTTTTATAATATAATCTTCTACATCATAATTTTTTGCTAAAATTATAGCTGAAAGCGCATTCATAATATTATGTAGACCACTTAAATTAGTATCTTTTAAGTCTACATAAAACTTATTATTTACATAAATTTTTCCATCTTTAAAATACGCTCCATCAACACTATTAACAACACTAAAATATTTTATATTATACTCTTCTTTTTCTACAGAATTCATCAATAATTCATCATCATAATTTAATACAAGTAAATTATCCAATGATAAATTCTTTAATATATTTTTTTTTGCATCAATATATCCCTGCATATCTACATGTCTTTGCAAATGGTCAGGTGTTATATTTGTAATGACTGCACTATCGCATTTAAATTTTTTAATTCTCTCTAACTGAAAAGATGAAAGTTCAGTAACATATATGTCTTCTTCTTTAGAATTATTGACATAAGAAATTAAAGGTATTCCTATATTCCCAGCTAAAAAAACTCTTTTTCCAGACCCCTTTAAAATTTCATATAGCATATTAGTTGTTGTACTTTTCCCATTTGTTCCTGTTATTCCAATTATTTTACCCTTAATACAGCTAAAAGCTAACTCTATTTCATCTATTACATCTACACCTTTATTAATAAGATCTGAAACTACCTTATGACTATATGAAATACCTGGTGATTTAACCGCAATATCATAATGAACATTTGGATCATACTTTTTGTAAAAATCATATTCATTTGCATCATAAGTATCATTATAAATATGATACTCAATACCTAAACTTTTATAAAATTTTATAAGCTCTTTTCCTGTTTTGCCTAATCCAATTACAAGAACTCTCATAAATAACTCCTATATAATAAATAGCAACAAAGCTATAAGAACACCAACAAATTGAATAGCAGTAAATAAATACACAACTTTATTTTCACTAAATCCTTTTTTTTCATAATGATGATGTATTGGACTCATTAAAAATATTCTTTTACCTCTAGTTTTAAAACTCCAAACCTGCAATATTACAGATAAAGATTCCATTACATATATTATACCTGCAAATATTATAAAAATCGGTGTATTTGTAATAAGTAAAACTGTACCTAAAAATCCACCTATTGCCATAGACCCAGTATCTCCCATTATTATTTTTGCAGGATATTTATTAAATATCAAAAATCCTAAAATAGCAGTCATAAAAATAAACATTTGATTAAGTATAATAAAATCTTTTATTATAAATGCTATTACTACCAAAAATATAGCAGAAATGATTGTAACGTGACTTAAAAGTCCATCTAAGCCATCAGTCATATTTGTACTATTTGTCATTGCTATAAAGAAAATGCAAACAAATGGATAAAATAATATATCTAAAATTAAATCAGATTTCATAAAAGGAATATTTATAGAATTTATTCCATTTTTTTTAAGTAAGTATCCAACAATTATTGAAAAAACAAATTGTAAAACTATTTTTTGTCTACTATCAAGCCCTTTATTTTGCTTAAAATATAACTTCATGAAATCATCTATATAACCTATTAAGCCAAATAATAGCAATCCAACTAAAGGTATATAATATTTTGAATTTAAATCAATAAATGCAACTATACAAATAACTATTGAAAATATAAATGCAAGACCTCCCATTGTAGGAGTACCCTTTTTCTTTTGATGTGTTTCTGGCGCATCTTCTAAAATTGGTTGCGATAGCTGCTTCTTCTTAAATATAAAAATTAAAAAATAAGTAAGCAACATTGCAATCAAAAATGCAAATATTATAGATAAATAATTAATCATTTTTTACCTCTATTGATTCTACAATTCTCTCAAGTTTCATTCCCCTAGATGCTTTAACCAATAATAAATCATGAGGTGCAAGAACTGTGTTTAAATATTTAATTAATTTATGTAAATCATTAAAATGTAAAGCATTACTATTATAGTAACTAATTTCTTTAGAAAATTCACCTATTGTAAAAATCATATCTAATTGCTTCATTTCTTCTAATTTACCTATTTTTTTATGTTCATCCTTTGCATTATCACCTAGTTCTAAAACATCTCCAATAACTACAATTCTTCTATTTGCTTCCATGTTTAAAATTGTAGCTAAAGCCGCTTTTATGGAAGCACGACTAGCATTGTAAGCATCATTTACTATTCTTATACTACCTTTATCTACAGTAACAAATCTCATATTTGCACCAGTATAATTCTCTATCCCCATTTTTATATTATCAATAGAAATATTTAATAACTTTGCAAGTTTTATTACCAACGCTGCATTATTTAACTGATGAATTCCTCTAACTTTTAAATCAATATTTACACCATCACAACAAAAACTATAAAACCCATCACCTCTCATAAAGTAACTATCAAAATCTAAAAAACTTGATTTTATAACTTTAAACTTTTTATCAGAAATAGTATTTAAAAGATCATCTTGAGAATTAACAACTAATGATGAGCTTTCATCAAAATATTTAGCAACATCTGTTTTCTCATAATAAATTCCTTCTCTACTTCCAAACCTTTCAATATGTGATGTTCCTATATTTGTTATAATAGCCATATTAGGTCTTACACAACTAGCTAATAAATCTATTTCTCCTTTATTACTTGTTCCCATTTCAAGTATCATATAATCGATATCATTTGGGGCATTCAAAACAGTTAATGGCAAACCTATCTCATTATTATAATTTCCTTGCGTCGCCCATACACTCATAGACGTTTTTAAAACACTGTATAACAAATCCTTCGTAGATGTCTTACCATTTGAACCTGTTATAGCAATAGTTTTTACACCTGTTTTTTCTAAATATTCTTTTGTTAAATCAAGAAGTGTCTGTTTTGTATCATCAACTATAATTAAATCCATATCTTTAAACTCATTATAATTATCTTCGTAATATTTTCTATTTATTAAAGAATATTTTGCGCCATTTAGTATTGCATCTTTAACAAAGCCATTACCATTTATATTTTCTCCATCTATTGGAACAAATAAACTTCCATCTTTAACAATTCTTGAGTCAATACAAACATCTTTTATATCTCCACTTAAAATTTTATCAACTATATTTATACTATTCATATTTCTTCACCAAAAGGAGTAAAATTAGTACCGGCTGATGGTATCTTACTCTTAATATACTTTTTATACCTTTCTTTATCATTTGTAATTTTTGCTTCTATAATTTTAGAAGTCTCTGTCATTTTAAAAACAGTAATTCCATTTGCAGTTCTCGAATTTCGTAAAGGTATCACATTTTCTTTTACTGCTAATATTTTCATTTTTTTACAATATCTTTTTAAAACAATAATATCCCCCTCACAAACCTTGAATATAGAAACTATTTTAGAAACTGTACTATAAGCATTTTTTAATACCTTTCGATTCTGTTTCGTTTTAAAAGTATCTAAAGACGTCTTATTAATCTTTCCATTTTCAAAAACAAAAATAATGTTACCTTTAAAATCATTAGAAGCAACAGATCTAATTATTTGCTCATCTTTTGATATATCTGATATGTTAGGAAGATAACGTCCCATTTGATTTGCCTTTATGTATTCGATATCATCTATTTGTAATTTATAAGCATTTGCTTCATTTGTAAATATAATTAACTCCTCATTATTTTTTGCATTAATTATGTCCACAATATAATCATCATCTTTTAATTTTTGTTCTAAATCAGAACTATAATATGTAAGAGGCATTTTCTTAATATATTTTTCTTTTGTTACAACTATTACCACCTCTTCATTTGTAACAACATTATCTTTTTGAATAACAATTTCATCAAGTTCTTCTATAGAAGATTTTCTTCCAACGTCATATTTTTCAACAATTTCATCTAACTGTCTTGAAATCTCATTGTATATTAATTTATCACTTGAATATTCTTCTTTAAGACTTGATATTAAATCTATTAATCTTTTTTCTTCATTAACCCTATTTAATATAAATTCTTTATTTATGTTTCTAAGTTTTATGTTAGCAACAAATTCAGCCTGTTTTTTATCAAGCATAAAAAATTTCATTAGTCTAGGAATAACTTCTTTTTCCTTTTTAGTATTCTTTATAAGATCAATAACACTATCAATATCTAACAATACTTTTTTAAGTCCCTCAATAAGATGCAACTCTGCCTCAGACTTAGTTATATCATATTTTAACTTTCTTCTATAACATCCCATTCTAAAATCTAGCCAATTAAGAAGAATATCTCTAACACCTATCTGCTGTGGATATCCATTAATTATTAGGTTGAAATTACAACTAAAAGCGTCTTCTAAACTAGTATTCTTATACAAATAATTCATAATTTCTTTTTCATCAGTACCACGTTTTAAATCAATTGCAATTTTTAATCCATTTAAATCCGATTCATCTCTTACATCACTGATTTCTTTTAATTCACCTTTTTTTACTAAAGATATTATTTTTTCAATTATAGCTTCTATAGTTGTAGTATATGGAATTTCATTTATTTCTATACATCTATTTTTCTTATCATAAGTATATTTAGATCTAATATAAAAAGTTCCTGTTCCATTTTCTATAATTTCCTTAAACACTTCCTCATCTTTTTTTATCATTGCTCCTGTTGGAAAATCAGGTCCTTTTAAAACATTATATATATCAGCATTGTTATCATTTATAAGAATTTTTGTAGCATCTACAACTTCTTTTAAATTAAACGAACATATTGAAGATGCCATTCCAACAGCAATTCCTCTATTTGCGTTTACTAATATAGTTGGAAACTTAACAGGAAGAAGAACTGGTTCATAAGTTGTGCCATCATAATTTGGTTCAAAATCAACTGTATTTTTATCTACATCATCAAATATATGCTTACAAATCTTATTTAATTTTACTTCTGTATATCTACTAGCAGCATACTGCATATCCTTAGAATAAACCTTACCAAAATTACCTTTTGAATCAATATATGGATAAAGTAATGCCTCATTTCCATTTGTCATTCTAACAAGTGTTTGATATATTGCACTGTCTCCATGAGGATTTAATTTCATTGTTTGACCTATTACATTTGCAGACTTTGTTTTAGCTCCATTTATTAAATTCATTTTATACATTGTATATAAAATTTTTCTATGTGATGGTTTAAAGCCATCTATTTCTGGCAAAGCTCTTGAAAGTATAACACTCATTGCATAAGGTATGTAATTTTTTTGTAATGTTTTTGCTACCGATTCTTTAATACTTTTCATAATTTCTCCCGAATAATTATATCATTTTATTTGAATTTTGTATAATAATATAATTTTAGTAAATGCTTATAATTAGGAGAATAACTTACTATTTCAGCATAACCTTCTTTTACAAGCATATAATTAATACTTTTCTTTATATTACCAACATCTTCTTTATTAAGATATAAATGTCTTAATAATCTTCCATATTTATCTTTATTTTTTAAATCTCTTTCTAAATATACTTTTGTTCCCTTAACAAGAATTTTTTCTAAATATTTTTTTGCATATATTCCATCATCCTTCATTTCAGGAGTATTTATTAATAAAAAACGCACTTTATGATACATAGAATTTATTTTTACAATCACTGTATCTCCATCAATTACTCTAACTATTTGTGCTTTTTCATATTCTACAGGAATAAAAAATAATATTATGAAAAGAATTAAAAAAACTATAATTCCTTTTTTCATATAAACTCCATAAACGAAAATACACTCTCTAGAGTGTATTTTTATTTATATATTACTTTTTTTCTTCATCTTCATCATCAACAATGACATACTCAATATCATTAGTTCTATCTTCATTTTTAGGGCGATTAATCTTATTACCTCCAAAATATATAAAACAAAGTATAATTAAAAATAATATTGGGTGTTTAATAATTAAAATTAAAAGTGTCCTAAAGATTAAAGAAAAAACTAACATCAATAGCAAAAACACTATTAAACAACCGAACCCATCAAATTTATAACTCTTCACTAATAACCTTCTTTTGAAATTTCTCCATTTACTATTTTAACACCTGATGACGTCCCAAGTCTGGTAGCACCTGATTTTATCATATTAATCGCATCCTCATAACATCTAACACCACCAGCAGCTTTAACTTCTTTATCAAAATTATCTTTCATTATTTTAACTACTCTTGGATTAGCCCCAGATTTACTAAACCCAGTAGATGTTTTTACAAAATCAACTCCTACTTCAGCACAAATTTTACACACTTCTATAATATCTTCATCGCTTAACATACAAGTTTCGATTATTACTTTAAGTTTTTTATTACAAGAACTTCTTACCATTTGTATATCTTTTTTTACATAATCATAATCTTTAGCAAGTAACGCTCCATAATTAATTACCATATCTATTTCATCTGCGCCATCTTCTATTGCAACCTTAGTTTCATACGCTTTAACTTTTGAACTATTAGAACCTAAAGGAAATCCAACAACAGTAACTATTTTAACATCACTATCATTTAACAACTCTTTTGCATATCTTATATATGCAGGATGAATACAAACTCCAAAAAAATTATTTTCTTTAGCTTCTTGTATTAAATCATATATTTCCTTTTTGTATCCCTCTGGTTTTAAATATGTATGATCAATATATTTTCCTAGTTCCATTTATTTATCCTCCTGTATAATTACATTTCCTATATATTCTAAAGACCTATATTTTTGAGCATAATCTATTCCATAGCCCACCACAAAATAATCATCAATATCAAACCCAATATAATCAATATTAAGTTCCACTCTTCTTCTACAAACCTTATTTAACAACGTACAAATTTTAATGCTTTTAGGCTCTCTTTGCTCCAGTAAATCAACAAGATATTTAAGAGTAAGCCCTGTATCTACAATATCTTCAATAACTATAATATTCTTACCTGAAATATCATGATCTAAATCTTTTATCAATCTAACAACTCCTGATGTCTCTGTTTTATCTCCATAACTACTTACAGATATAAAATCAACATTATTTTTTACATTTAATTTTCTAATTAAATCTGCTATAAATATAAAAGAACCTTTCAAAACACCAATTAAAATAACTTCATCATTATTATACTCTTGATTAATCTGATTAGCCATTTCACAAATTCTATCTTCTATTTCCTTTTTACTAAATAAAATTTCTATTTTTTCCATAACACTCTCCGTATATATTATAACATAAAAAAACCACTATTAATTACTATAGTGGTAAAAATAATTTATGTTCCTTATTATTGAGAATGAATTTTTTATCCACAAAAGTAACTGTCATAAAATCATATATCAATAAAATCCCATTTTTTCTAAATTTTATTACAGGATATATATAATTTCCTTTTATCTTCTTAAAGAAATTAAAATTAAATTCACTGTATTTAATAAAAAATATTAAATTTTTTTTCAAATCACACTTTACAATTCCAAGATTTCTCACTGTGCAATATCCGTTATATTTATATCTACAGATTTAATTGACTCAATTAAATTTTTTGCATAGTCTACTATAAAATTCTTAAATAATAAAGCAAGTCCTATAAGGATAGCTGTAAGTATAACCATTTCTACAGTTCCAAAACCATCATTTTCTTTCTCAAACATTTCTACCTCCTAAAAAAATTAAGTACAAATGGGCTAATTAAATATAAAATCATTAAAACCAAATTTATAGACATTGGTATAAGCATTAGATTTTCTTTTTTTTCATAGTCCATTTTTTTCTTTTCATAATATTTCTTTGACAACTCATCACTAACATCAAGAAATAAAATATTCATATCCTTTCCTGTAAAATTTATATTTTTTTGAATTAAAATTATTATTCTTTTTATTACAATCCATTTTGTTAAAATAAAAAGTTTTTCAAATTCTAATATATATTCTTCAACACTATTTTTCACTTCAACATAACCAATACTATCAGAAGCAAAAGTTATAGTATTCAAAATATTTGAACCTGTTATTTGTTCCATTTCATAAACAAACAAAAAGCTATTAAGCTCTTCAAGTAATATAGCCTTTCCTTCTTCAACACGCTTTATTACAGCAACACCTTTAAAAAATATTATTAAAATTCCAAAAACAAATCCTATTGCTTTATCATTAAAAAATAATTCTGTAATAGTTGCAGATATAAAAGAAAATATAACAAGATTAACAAATTCATTTATTAACATATAAATAGAAATTTTTAACTTATTTTCATTCATTGAGCGAATGTAAAAATACATAAAAGAAAAAAGATAATTTCTTTTAGATAATTTTTCAAATAACATTTCTAAAATTTTTCTTTTAAAAAAAATCAACAAAAAAATCAATATAATCAAAATCATTTAATTAACCTATCACTATAATAATAAGATATTATAAAAACTAATATTAAAATTCCTTTTATTACATTAGAACCATTTTCATCTATAAAAGCACTCAACACATACATAAGAATTATTGGAATATATTTCATAAGCATCATTCTAAACTTTATAATAACAAAATTAGATTTAAGCTCCTGTTCTAACAAAACTTTTTTTTCAAATAAATTATATTGTCTAACAAAAATTTGATAAGAAAATTTTGGACTTTTAGGATTTAGAAAATATTTTGGATAATCATATTCAAAAATTTTGTTATAAGCATTTATTGGATTTTGACCACTTTCTAATTTATCTTTAAACTCACTCAATTTTCCTAAACTTTTAAGTTCTATAATATCATCATATCTATTATTTTTAATAATAAAGAAAATTAATGAAACTAATATAATTATTGATATATATAAATTCTTAGCAAGTAATATAAGCATAAAATGAAATATAATCGCATCAAATATATTAAAATACATTACTTAAAACCACTTTATTATTAATGTAATCAACCTTAGATATATTAGAAACTTTACGATTTGACTTATCAGATAATTGAATAATATAGTCAATACCTCTACCTAAATATCTTGATGCTGCCTCATAAGGTATCCCCGCTTCTATAAGTAAGATCTCTAATCTAGATATCATATCAGAACTTGAATTTCCATGTCCTGTAGAAATTGAACCTTGATGCCCTGTATTTATGGCATGTAAAAAATCTACAACCTCATCCCTTCTTATCTCACCCAAAATTATTCGATCTGGTCGTAAACGAAGACTAGCCTTTACTAAATCACTTGTATTAACTTCTTTTATATTTAATTCTCCTATTTGAGTCCTAAGATAAATGCAATTATAATTTTTCGGCATTACAATTTCTTTAGTATCTTCTATCACTACTATCCTCTCCTTCTCATCAAAATAACTCATCAAAAATTTTAAAAAAGTTGTCTTACCCGTACTTGTTCCACCAGATATAAAAATAGTTTTTTTATTTTTTATAGTTTTTTTTAAAAAATTAAGTTCATTTCCTTTTATAAAACCATTTTTTAAAAAATATTTTTCATCAAACAAATTTGAAGCACTTTTTCTAACAGTAATTATAAAATTATTTGAAATGGAGCTATGAATTACATTTACCCTATATTTAATATTAAAATCAAAATTTATAATTGGCTTGTCAATACTTATTCTTTGATTAGCCAAAGATAAAAACATAGAAATTTCTTTATAATATTCATCATCTGATTTAAAATAATTTTCAATTTTTCTTATTCCATATTTGTCTTCTATATAAACATCATCCATAGAATTAATCATAAGTTCATAAAAATCATTTTTTAAAAGAGAAACTATTTTATTTTCCTGTTTATTAAAAGATTCATTTGAAAATTCTTTCAATAAATCCCAATAATCGTTGTACATAAACACCTCAAGAAATATAGTACACTATTGAAATAAAAAAAGAACAAATAATTAAATTTGTTCCTAATTGAATACTATATTTTATATGCACTTACTATAAAGTTAGCAACTCCATCCTCATCAACACTTCCTATTGTAATATCTGCACATTCTTTAATAACATCTTTTGAGTTCCCCATGGCAGCAGATATATCAGACGCTTCAAACATAGACAAATCATTTTCATTATCTCCAACTGCAATATATTTATCAGCTATTTCAAGTCCTCTTAAATAATTTAAAGCATTTCCCTTACTAGCTTCATTAGATACAATATCATATAAAAACCCATAAGATTTAAAAGTATTAATACCTTTAATTTCACCAACCATATCAAGAAACTTTTTCTTATACTCATCATCATTAGCAATATAACTCACTTTATGAATTTTAATCTTTTCATCAATATCATTAAAATCTCTAATAATTTTTATAGGGACTTTATATTTTTTTGTTTCTTCA